>OMGV01000101.1_pt1 | contig 63345 bp, 49 predicted proteins | sample 1646111 | NCBI WGS metagenome assembly OMGV01 (sample SAMN05578590, study PRJEB25193) | human gut metagenome | biome: Human Microbiome; feature: human-associated habitat; material: feces | host: Homo sapiens | place: USA:Birmingham | reverse complement strand
TATGGCTACACTAGAAAGAATACCGTTTGCAACGCAAAAGAAGATTTTCAAGCGACTCGCTGACATTGCCGACAGCCGTTGCTTGAGCAAGGAGGAAATGGAGAAATACGAGGAAAGCCAAAGAGTAGTTGACAACTACAACCTTGGCATGTATAGCGCATGGTATCAAGGCAACGAGGAAGGCATCAAGAAAGGTAAAATTGACACTCAGATTGCCACTGCCAAGAACTTTCTTGCCATGAAGTTGACACCAGAGCAAGTGGCTGCAGGTACCGGGCTGTCACTCGAAGAGGTGCTAGCACTCATGAAGAAACAATAAGGAATAGAAATTACACATTATTATATAATATAGCAGGCGACTTGTCGATAAGACGAGTCGCCTGTTTTTTTATTCTTCTCCCCCCTACGCTCAAAGTAAGGCAAGACTAAGAAAACTAACAAGGGAGCCGAGACTCTCGTCCCGGCTCCCTCTATAGATTTGTTTTTGTTAGATGGCAACTAATGGACAACTCCATTAGCCCCAAACCCAAAATAAATGTATGTATCTTTTATTGATGCCAATCATTAATACCATCTTGGATCACCAAACATCTTGCTCTGCAACTCCTCATCTGTGATAGTGAAGTCACCATTGTCTGGATCCTTGAATGGATTTGCACTCAAGATCATACCTTCAGTATCGAAGTGAGTACATGCCTCTGTGTTACCCTCTGCCAACGATGTCAAGTTAAGACAGTTGAAGTAGTAGTTGTTGCTGTAGCTTGGAGCGCCAACAGAAGTTGAATTAGCGAATCCACGCTTATTCAGGAAGTTTACTACCACGTTGTTGGTAAATGTATTGGTATTGCCCTTGAATCGTGTATAGAAGAAACGATAGTTAGCCTTACCATTACCTACATTATAGAAGGTACACTTGTCAACATAAGTCTCAACCTTAGCATTGACAGCAGAAGAAGCATCATCAGCACGGAAGACATCACGCTTAGCTGCACTATTGTAGATAGTACTGTTAGTGAGGTTCAAGTTGTTCCAACCACCCTTACGGCTATCGATGAAGTCACCACCATTACACTCGATGTCATGGATCAGACAGTTATCAATATTTATCGTATTGGCAACAGCAGTTGTGTTGATGTAGATGAATCCCTTGGTGTAGTTCTTCACCTCACAACCCTTGATAGTCAAGTCACCAAAAGCACCAGATGTCTTGTACTCAATAGTCTGACTACCATCAGTACCTGTACCGTCCAATACCAGCTGGTAAAGCAAGAGAGATGCCTCATTATTGATATGGATGCAAGTATTCAATACTGGAAGGTCACCTGAGTTCTGAGCACCAATCTTCACATCGCTGTTGATTTGCAACTTAGCACCTGTCAAATCGTATGTACCAGGAGCCAAAGCAATCTTTGTACCAGGTGCAGCGTTTTGAATAGCACTTACCCAATCGTCAGTAGGACTTACTACAATTGCATCGCTGAAGTCGATATTAGTAGTGAAGGTGGCGAAACCACGAGTCTTCTCACCCAACTTCAATGTCACTTTGTAAGTAGTCTCTGGCTCAAGACCTGTAACTGTTGCAGAACCTGCTGCGATATCATCAGCAGTCAAGTCGTAAGTGACAGTTTGTGCTGTAGAACCAGCTGTAGAAGGAGTACAGATGACCTTATCCACCTGGAGACCAGGAGTCCATGTTACCTTCACGGCCTTACCTTGAATATCGCCAGACTTCACCTTGTTCATATTCTGCTCAGGGTTGGTAGTGCGCATAATCTCGACCCACTTAGAGTTACGAGCTTCGTTCTCACCATCAATAGCTCTTACACGAACATAATAATCTGTTTCACCAATCAAACCAGTCAAGGTATATGTTGTGTTTGTTGTTGTAGCAGTCACAGCAGGTGTATTATTCTCGTAATCGTTATTGTCGGCATAAGCCTCAATTTCATACGAAGAAGCACCTGTCATCTCGTTCCAAGTAACAACAATATCAGTGTTATTGGTGATACGAGCAGTAATACCTGTAGGAGAAAGAACTCTATCGAGCACCAAGTCCTGAATTTCATCAGGATCACTGCATGAAGTAAATGCCGTGCCGCCGAAGCATAAAGCTGCGGCGAGGGCACTCATATATAATATATTCTTTTTCATTGTTTTATCTTCTTGAAGTTATTAATACCAAGAATAGTTCTTAAGACTAGCGTTGTCATTCAAGTTGACATTGAAGATTGGCCAGTACTGACGCTTGTCTGGATCCTGTACATAAAGATAATCCGTTACATCGTCAAGAGCGTTTGGCTTAATCCATGTTGAAGCCTTACCCTCACTATCGGTGTACTCATCATAACCCTCTGGGTCAAGATCGGTCTCGCCATAGTTCAAACCATAGAGGCTCAGCTTAGCCTCTGGTTCTGTATAAGAAACATCACCACGAGTCCAATAGAATGGAACCATCTTATAATATATATGACCAGACAACTGGCTGTAAGGATGTTCTGCATCATAGTCTTTCAAGTTGACGATAGCATTCATCTTAGCCTTAGCCTCATCCATCTTAGTCTTCAAGAGTCCCCAACGAATCAAGTCTGCCTTACGGATCAACTCACCTGCGAACTCCAAGCCTCTCTCCTCAACGATAGCGTTGAACATAGACTCCTTACTAGCAGAAACCTTATTGATATAAGAACTTACATCACCACCAAAGGCACGCTTGCGAATCTTCTCCAAATAAGGAGCTGCTGCTGCAGGACCATTCAATTCGTTCTCCAACTCTGCACACATCAAGACTACGTCAGCATAACGCATGTAAAGTTTGTTGATACCATCATCATTTCCATTAGGAATCAAACGGTTAGTCCACTCATAACGAAGTTTACCAAAGCTCCAGCTCTTGAAAGCTTGCAACTTCTGCTTACCCTTTTCCCACTGGAATGGACAGCAAGTAACATCACGACGAGTATCGTTCTTGTCATAATCGAAGTAAAGAGTAGGAACAGGACCTACATCGCTACCTTTCTTATCCATTCCTGTCATATTATCAGCACCAGTGTGTCTAATTCCGAATGTGTACATGATACGACCACGGGCTGGGCTATTGCTATAGCCAATCTCAAACAAAGACTCGCTGCCAGCTGTGATTACATCACCAGAGACACCATTATTGTTAAAGATGTCCTCGAAGTTATTCTTCAAAGCAACATACTTACCCTCTTGTGCCATCACATCCTTACAAGCTTGCAAAGCGATAGGATAAAGCTTTTCCTTGGTCAACTCAGGATCGGTGCTAAGACGATTCTCACCATCCATACGCTGTGCATAACCAGCAGCCTGCATACAAACTCTTGCCAAGAATCCCTTGACGAAAGCCTTGTTGACACGCTCTACTGTCTGGGTCTCCGACAACTCATTTGGCCAAGCACAAAGATCTTGTGCCTCCTGCAAATCTGCAATCAACTGCTTGTAGATGACATCACGATCCTCACGAGCTGCATACATATTGCTAGAGTTCACGCCCTCAAAACGAGCAGGAACATCACCCCACATGTTGATGAGGTCAACATAGAACAAGGCACGGAGAGTCAATGCCTCACCCAAAAGCTGCTTATTCTTGGCATCTGTCAAGTCTGCATTCTCACGCAAGCCAGAAATAGCAAGGTTTGCACGCTCGATAGCCGCATACATCTTTGCCCAAAGGTCAGTACCAGTCTTTACATTCATCTGGTCATTGGCTGTTCCTGCATTGTATGTTGCCAAGTCTGCCTTGCCATCTGCCTTGTTGGAGCCACTATACACCTCGACATCGGTATTGTATCCATACCAAATGGAACGAGCACGATAGTTCTGCTCACCAAATTCTTGGTAAATGTTAGCGATTGTACCCTCAGCGTACTCGTAAGTACTGAAGATATTCTTGCCATCCAAAGATGAGTCAGAGCTTTGGTCCAAGAAATCGCTACATGAAGTCAAGCCGCCTGCCATCAACACTGCGGCAAATGTTTTAACTATAATATGTTTCATTGTAGTTGTCTTATTAGAAGTTCAAGTTGAAACCAATAACAAACTGACGGCTCTTTGGATATGCAGAGTAATCTACACCTGGAGTAAGAGCGGTCTTGTTACGAGATGATACTTCTGGGTCGAAGCCAGAGTAACCTGTGATGCAGAATACGTTGTATGCAGTAGCATAGAAGCGCAAACTGTTGATACCTACACGCTTGGTGAGAGACTGCGGCAAAGTGTAACCCAAAGTAATGGTTGCCAAACGGAGGAATGAGCCATCCTCGATTGCCCAATCTGTCAATACGTAGTTGGTATATGGAGACCACATAGTAGTGTTGGCATTCATTGAAGCCAAAAGCTCTGGATCATTGCAGATTGTACCATCAGCGTTCAAGTTTGTCCAACGCTTTCCATCAGCCATGATGTCCAACATATTACGATAGTAGTACTGAGAAGCTGATGTATATTCAATCTTGTTGGCGTTATACACGTCATTACCAATACTATAAGTGAAGTTAGCGTTCAAGTCGAAGCCATAGAGACGACCAGAGATATTGAAACCACCTGTTGCGACTGGGTTAGTATCACCAATCTTCACGCGGTCATTATCATTGACTACATAATCTTGACCTTCGCCATCACCCTCGTTCATGTTGACAAGTTTCAACGCACCTGGACGGAGATAGTTGGTTCCGATTACACTACCATCATCAGATACACCTTCCTTAAGTACCCATTTCTTTTTGTCTGCATCGTAATGATCGAAGTCACTAACCTCATAGCGACCAGCCACCTTATAACCATAAATCTGACCGATAGCCTGACCTGGCTTTACAATGTAGTCATCCTGAATCTGGGTAGAAGCCCATTCTGCCGAGGCCTTATACTGCTCCAAAGAACCAAGGCTCTTCACCTTATTCTTATTGAAACCGATATTACCGCTGATGCTCAAGCCATAGTTCTTCTTGTTGATAGCATTCCAAGTGAGAGATACCTCTATACCCTTGTTCTCTGTCTCACCAAGGTTACGATACTGATAGTCATAACCTGAACCAGATACAGGGAAAGCAATCAGCAAGTCCTTGGTTGTGTTCCAATAAGCCTCAACAGAACCTGTCAATTTACTATTAAACAAGGTAAAGTCAAGACCTACGTTACGAGTGATAGTTGTCTCCCAAGTCAAGTCTGGATTTGAAGCGAATGTTTCTTTTTTATCAGGAACGAGACCACTTGTCCAGTATGAAGTGAATTGGTTCAGCCATGTAGAAGAGCCTGATGTCCAAATAGGAGCCGTCTGGTCGGCAGGGATGTTGTTGTTACCCGCAGTACCATAAGAGAGACGGAGTTTCAAGTCATCCAACCACTTGTTGCTCTTCTTCATAAATGGCTCGGAAGAGATACGCCAAGCTACAGCTGCAGATGGGAAGTATCCCCAACGATTTCCCTTGGAGAACTTAGAAGAACCATCGGCACGGAAGGTAGCACTCAACAAGTACTTGTCTTGGAAGTTGTAGTTGGCACGACCAAAGAATGACAACAAGTTATCATTAGCATTGTTGTACTTATTTACCAAGTATGGAGTACCTTGTGAAGACATAGTCCAAGCCTGGTCAGCAGTAAATGTAGTTGGGAAGAAGTTCAATCTATCCTCATTCAAACTACTCTTCTTACTGATAGTCTCCTCACCAATGAGGACATTCAAACTATGATCCTTATTCTTGATAAGATTCTTGAAATCGTAGTTTACTGTATTGGTGTTGCGGAATGTGTGACGCTGAGTGTCAATGAAGTAAGCCATTGGGTGAGTACCCTTGCTATCCACACTATTGGTACGAGCGTTATAAGTAGAAGCACCATAATACTTCTTGTCTGTATTGTAATACCAATCCAAACCTAATTCAGTCTTAAACTTCAAGTTCTTGATGATTTCCCATGTGAAGCTACCATTCATATTGAAGTTCTGACGGTTCTGCTTGCGGTCTGTATCATATACAGAAGTAATAGGGTTGGTCAACTGGAGATCAGGATCATAGCCATCACTCAAATCAGCGAAGTTGTACATAGGATAAATCATCACGTTCTTCAAACGAGAATCTGATGTAGAAACCTCAGTCTTGCTCTCGTTAGCACCAGCACCATTCACGGTGGTGTTAGAGTAACGCATAGAGAAATCAAGAGACACCTTCTTGTTCACCTTGTGGTTCAACTTCAAACTCAAGTTGTCACGACGGAAAGAAGAACCAAGCATGATGGCCTTATCATTGACGTGAGCATAACCAAAGTTGAACTTGGTTTTGTCTGTACCACCCGTGATAGAAAGGTTATGGTTGAAGGTATGACCTACACGCCCGAACACCTGATCCTGCCAATCATTCTCGGCGGCATTCTCATAGAGGTCACGGTCTTCCCAGTTACCGAAGAGGTTGGTATATTTCTCCTCGTTGTCACGCAAGAGGGCATACTCACGCTGCCACTTCACGTAGTCACTGCCGCTAAGTGTATTCAACGTCTTCGCCATCTTCTTCCAAGAATAGTATGCGTTGTAAGATACACTTACCTTACCCTCCTTACCACTCTTAGTAGTAACGAGGATTACACCGTTGGCACCACGAGAACCGTAGATAGCTGTAGAAGAAGCATCCTTCAATACTGTGATATCTTCGATATCGGAAGCAGGAATATCGCTGATACTTTCCACTGGGAAACCATCGACGATATAAAGAGGTGTATTGTCGCCAGTGATAGAACCGCCACCACGCACACGAATCTTCATCTCCGCATCAGGAGAACCTTCGGTAGCGGTGATTTGCACACCAGCCATCTTACCTTGCAATGCCTCAGTGGCATTGGCCACAGGAACAGCTTCAAGAGCCTTGTTGCTAACTGTAGCTACAGAACCTGTCAAGTCCTTTTTCTTGACTGCACCATAACCGATGACAACGACGTCGTTCAGACTGTTGGAGTCATCTTCGAGCTTGACATTGATGGTTGATTTACCTGCAACGTTTACTAATTGAGGTTTCATACCAACGTATGAAATCTTCAGTTTCTTACTGTTGCCCGTGAGAGTGATTGTGAAGTTACCATCGAGGTCGGTCACGCCGCCCGTATTGGTACCTTGCTCAATTACGGATGCACCAATAATTGGCTCGCCGGTATTGTCGGTGACATTACCTTTAATCACTGTTTGCGCAAAGCCATTGGCAGACATTGTCAATGTAGCTGCAACAAGCGCAAATCTCAGATTTTTAAATTTACCAGACATACACTTTAGGTTTGATTATTTATTTTTAAATAGTTGTTTTGGATCTATCGTAATGATCTTGTTCCGTATTCTCGTTTATATCTAAGAATTTTGGTTTAGTGCTGCAAAGTTAGAAAAAATTATTTAAATAGGACGAAAATAGAGGCAAATAATTACGCAAACGTTTGCAAGAATAAGTTGAAAAGCCCCTCTTACAAATAGGGCAAATATAGCTACAAAGCGTGAGAAATCCTTTCTATCTTAGACCCGTGAAGCGATAAGGAAGCACTGCCATTTTATTCATTTCAATCGCCGTATTGAATAAAAACCATACTTTTTTATTCAATACAACGTAATTATTGAATATTTTTCGTAATTTTGCAGCATTATTGATTTCACGTTACGTAAAACTCATAATAGAATAGTTATGGTAGAAACGAATCCTTTCATTATCGAAGGCTACTTCTCGCTATGCGACAAGTTTCTGGAGCAAAGCCTGAAAGAGAAAGAATAGATTTTTGTCTCGAAAGGAAACAACGGAAATCGGTACAAGCAACAACAAAAAAGGTCGTTTAGAAAACGACCTTTTTTGTTGTTGACTGCCCATTAGCATGGATACTCTTCACGATGTTGACACCACGCTGAGGGGATGAGAGACGAGAGCCTGCTAAGTCATAATACTCTGTGCGGATGATGGCGGAAGAAACCGAAGATGTCTCGGCGATGGAGATACCAGTGGTAGCACCTTTCAGTTCGTTGCCCTTCGCATCGTAGGTCTTCGCCGTGCTATAGTTCTTGATGGCATGGTCGAACTCGTCGATGTCCACCGTAGGGATGGCATCGGTGTATGCCTTCCATATCTCCACCTTGCCTGCACCTGAGTATTTCTCGCAGAGGGATGGCACATCCACCGTCTTGTCGAGGTAATGCTGGGTGTAGGCGGATGCCGTCTGGGTAGGAACCCAATCGGTGGAAACTACAGAATACGACTTGCTAATTTTAGCACCATCAATATTCGTATATCCCGCCATCAAGTTGTTACATCCCTTGTAGATGACATCGTAACCTTCAGTCTTATTGATATTGAGCGAACCGCCACGATCGGAGCGAATGGGCGACTTGCTGTATTCAAAATAACAAGCTTCTTCATACGCTATGGCTCCTGGGCGCACATCCCAACCATCTTCACAACCTTTCATATAGTTATTATAATAATGTACGTGACCGCCACGCTGAAGAGGAAGGCGAGAACCTTGGATATTATCGAAGAAATTATGATGGAAAGAAATGGTACGGCAGTTGTCAAACACGTCGCTATCACCCTTTCCCCACAGGCAACTCTTGTCATGGTCGTGGAAGTAATTATAGCTGAAAGTGAGCCACTGCACATTGTTCTTGCAGTCGAGCAAACCATCATAGCGATCCTTGTTGGCAGCATCGCCATTGAAAAACTCACAGTGGTCTATCCAAATATGACCGCCCCAATCTGTCTTGGCGCTTGTCTTGTCGGCTTGGATGCCGATGCAATCTGGGTCTCCGACCTCCACTTGCGCCCCATTGCGAAGAGCGACAATCTTGTTCTCACCCGTCTTGAGCACTGGCACTCCCTTCATCGTAAAGCGGCAGTTGCGGATGATGATGTTATCCACCGACTGCATCACAAAGGTGATGTGGGTGAAGAGAGGAGCTTTGCCTGTGGCAGGGTCAACGACTCCGATGAGAGTCTTGTTGGAAGCTACCAAGATGCGCTCGCCATAGGTGGTTTCGACACCGCTGGCTCCGCTCTGGTCATCCTGCAACTTACCCGTATTGATACCATCGACATAGCACTTGATACCAGTTGAGATGTCGTGGTCAACAATCACCACGTATGGATCTTCTGCCTGGAGATAGGCTTGAAGCTCTGAGAAAGTATTGGCTTTTACCACCTTGCCACCTGCGCCTCCGGTAGTACCGCCAGCACGATACCAGTTGGTGCCTGGCGTACCTTCGTAAGCGGCAAAGCCATCGATGGAGAAGTCACGACCATCCTGTGTCTGTGCCATTGCCGTGGTGGTAAAGACAGAAGAAGCGAGGAGAAATGATGCAAGGATTGCCTTGCGAGATACCTTGTTTAGTAGAAATGTTTTCATTGATTCAGTTTGTTTGATAAGTAGATATAGTTCCTAAGTTTTGCTTTCAGGCTAAGAAAGCCTCTAAGCAAAAGGGCTGTTTCTCACGAAGATAACAGCCCTTTCTAAAGTTATGATTATGATAGTTACTTTTTTGAGAGTCTATCTCTCTTATTGATTGATTCTATCAGTTTTGGTTTACTCTGTTACTGGGACAAGCTTGATCATAAACAAGTTACCAGTATCCTGCTTTGTCAATGTGTAATCATCTGCCTCCAAGACAACAGTAAGCGTGTGTTTTGTTGTATCGACAACAGCACCAGTCTCACTAGTCTTCTTACCATTGATCAACGCCGTACATTTTTTATCATCACTCGCAAAGTACATAGTCATAGTCATCTTCTTCTTGATAGAGAAAGAAACACTACCATCAGAATCGAACTTGAGACCACTTTCATAAGTTCTGCCATCGATAGTAGCAGACTTCTTATTTGTCTGGCTACCCTTTACTGTAAAGCTAGAGTTAGAAGCCACACCGCCAACAAATGTACAAGTCACTGTACCCTCGATTTCTTGAGTACTAGGAGTATCAGTACCAGGATCTGGTGTTGGAGTTGGATCTGTGCCAGGATCTGGTGTAGGGGTTGGGTCTGTACCTGGGTCAGGTGTAGGGTCTGTACCTGGATCTACAGTACCGCCACCACCTTCGCCAGCAGAAGTACCATTACCGCCAATTTCGAGCAAGTCGGTATTCTTGTAGCTGACAACAGCAGTCTTCAAGCCACTATTGACAGCATAAGAATCATCATCTACTGAGTTATCGAATGTCCACTGCAAATCACCATGGTTCAAACGACCAGCGCCGTAAAAGCCTGTCACCTTGGCTGGAACATCAACTGCAGCATCTGGTGTATATTCATACATCAAGCTAGGGTCTGTATCAAAATTGTTGTAAGAAGTACCACCCTTTACAGTCTTTACATCAGCAGGCACCTTGTCATTACGGTTGGCTACATCATAGCAATCGAAATCCTTGTTATTGGAAGAATAAGGTACATACTGGAACTTTCTACTCTTCTCTGCAAAGATGTTACCATATTCCTTGATCATACCACCTGTCTCACCAGAGAAAGTACCATCGCCCTTGGCATCTGTACCCTGTCCCGAAATCATCATAGGGTCTTTTGCATTACGGAAGTAGTTACTCTCAACGAAAGCACTTGAACCAGATGTGGCACCTACACCATACTTTGAGTTACCATCAAAGTAATTATTATAAACGTGTACACTCATCGTACGGATACGTGGATGACGTGAATCGGAGTGATCGAACCAGTTGTGGTGATAAGTAATCCAGTTCTCGTTAGATTCACTCTTCATACCACACAAAGAAGACTTACCACTATCCCAAAAGCGGTTGTATGCGATAGTAATATACTGGCTGTTACCCTTCAAGTCAACAGTACCATCACCCTTTGCCTGGTCTTTATCGCCACCAGCTTGACCATAGAAGAAGTCCATGTTGTGAATCCACACGTGCTGGTTTTGTGTATCAAGAGACAAAGCGTCATCGAGACAGTTCATAATGGCAAAATTACGGAACTCAATGCCCTTAGCATTTCTAACCAAGAATCCAAAGCCATGAACAGTAGCATCCTCACCGACGCCCTCAAAAGTAAGGCTCATCTCTGTATATCCACTCTTACCTTTTACCTGAATACCCTCAGAGGAACTAGAAATCTTATCCAAATCAGAAAGGCTTACCTTACCGATGAAACGGAATGCGATAGGAGTTGGATCATTACCCTTTTGATAAGCATCAATGATTGCTTGAAGACCTGTTGTCTTGGTTGCAGCCTTTCCCTTATCCAAAATAACATCGGTAGAAACCGTCTTAGCTGTCTGGGCTGTGATGTAAAGCACCTTAGCGCCAGCCTTCAGAGTACCATCATTGTTGTAAGCACCGATACCACCTGTATAGTTGAAGTGAGCAAAGCCTGAACGGTCATAGCTTTTCACTGCCAAACCGGTTGCAGTATTGGCTGCTGACTCAATCTCTGTACCATCAGCTTTTACTGGAACGACTTTTACTGAATAATCGCCAGCTTTCAAGCCCAAAACATCAGCACGATAATAGTTGGTATATTTACGCACCAACTGAGCATCTATCTTCTTGCCATCTACATACACATTATAAGAGGTTGCTCCGTCAAAGGCTTTCCATTTCAAATAAGCAGATTCCTGCCAGCCCTTAGCCTCAGTAATCTCAACTACACCATCTTGTTTGTCGAAAGTACCGTCTTGACCTTGCTCAGCTTTCTTGGCGAAACTGATTTCCTTGACAGTAGCATCGTATTCATCATTCTCAGCACCAGACTTGAGAGGTGTAACGACGGTCTTGTCACCCTCGAAAGATACCTTAGACAAGTCCTCTGTATTGTAGTATTTGACAGAACCGCTGTTGGTTGTGACAAACATTTGGTTCTTGTAAATATCACGAGATACGGCATTGTTTACCTTGTTACCTGCATCTGGGTCAACTGGCTCTGGCTCTACTGCACTTGGGTCCTTGACAGAAATGCTGTAAATCAACATACCACCATCGTTAGTTGTCAAGGTTACGTCACCTGCCTCAGAAACTGTACCAGTACAAGTCATCTGATTGGCAGACGCTGTATTGAAGTTGGTTGTACCACCGACATTGCTGCTGACATACAAGCCACGAGCTGTCTTAGACTTAGCAGACTTGCATACTACAGTTACCACCCAACCTTGCTTAACATTAGGGATAGTAACGATAATACCTGTACCATTCAACTCCAAGTACTCACCACCATAGTTCAAGCGAATCTTACCATTTTGTTCTGCTGGTGTTCCACTTGATTGAGATGGTGTACCCGCATTACACTTGAAGAGCAAGCCTTTAGCGAAATTAAGTTCTGTACCATTAGCTGTCAAAGCAGCATTGTCCAAAGCAGAAAAGAAATTGTAACGAGACTTGGTTGCATCGTTGTACCAATTGGTTGCATCCGCATTAATCAAATCCTCATCAGCGTCACCGATGAATGGGTCACGTTCATTGAACGCCCATGTCTGTGCCAAAGCTGCACTGACACTCATCAAGAGGAGTGCCAAACTAAAAATAAGTTTCTTCATGTCTTGTCCCTCCTTTTACTTGATGATTACTTTCTTTCCATTGACGATATACACGCCCTTAGCCAAGCCCTCGGTAGAAGTGCCGACGTATTGACCATTGAGGTTGAATACCTTACCCTGCAAAGCTTTCTCGGTGGTCTCCACCTGGTCGATGCCAGTGGTGCCATCGTATGTGAAAGCGAGGGAAACGAGTGACATATCCTTTGTATCAGAGGTATTGTCACTATAACTCAGGATGACATTATCACCATCAAAGGTGATCTCCTTGACAGTCTTGCCTACGGCTTGACCATCAATCGTAACGGTCTGCTTGTTCTCAGCGAACGCATTGACAGAAAGCAATCCCGCTAACAGTAAAAAGTAGAATTTGTTCATTTTTTTGTTAAGTGTTTAGTAGATTTATATTCTAGATTGATTCGTAGTTGCGATTGTTTATTTTATCTTCGTTTGCAAAGGTAAGGAAATAATCAATAAGTCGGCTACATTTCTGTTGACTTTCTCACGTAAACGTTTTCGCATACAGAGGCTTTGCAGCGATATAGTAAACAACTGATACGGAAGAGGCAGAAAATGAAAAAAAGCCAAACCTTGTTACGAAGGATTGGCTTTCTTAGAAGATAAGTGGTACCACCAGGAATCGAACCGGGGACACAAGGATTTTCAGTCCTTTGCTCTACCAACTGAGCTATGGCACCAACTATATGAAACAAACGAGGATTGCTCATTTGCGAGTGCAAAGGTAGTGCTTTTATTTCGTTCCACCAAATTTTTCCTCACTTTTCTTTCAAAAAAGTTTAAAAAAGCCGCTAATATTTTGTTTTATATCGTATTTAGTGTAACTTTGCAAGCGATATTGCGAGGTATGCGATAAGGCTTGCCTCAGGAATACCCCCTCGGGATTTAGCGCAGTTGGTAGCGCACGTCGTTCGGGACGATGAGGTCGCTGGTTCGAGTCCAGTAATCCCGACTATCCATCAGAGATAGGGCTTCGGCTCTTCTCTAACATCTAACATTATTCACCCTTTAAAGCGAAAACGATATGTTTCACCTCAAAGATTTCTTTTATCTCCAGCGCAACGACCGTCAAGCCATCATGGTGCTTCTCGGCATCGTCATCGTGTGCATCACCCTCGTCATCGTAGTGGGCATGTTGAGTCCCAGCAGCGACGGCAGTTTCCACAACTATCCAGCTCGTTCCGACAAGGCTGCAAGTGCAAACGAGCGGAATGCCACCTCAAAGGATAACGCCTATGAGAAGGAACACCTATATTATAAGGTGGATGGCGTACCTCACGAACTCTTCGCCTTCGACCCCAATACTGCCGACAGCACCCAACTGCTCCGCCTCGGCTTGCAACCATGGCAAGTGAGGAGCATCTACCGCTATCGTGCCAAGGGTGGCATCTTTCGGGAGCCTTCCGACTTCGCCCGCCTCTATGGCTTGACCAAGAAGCAATACGAGGTTCTCGCCCCTTATATTATAATAGGTGAAGACTACCGTCCTGCTTCCGATTATTACGGAAGGAAGACGGGACGACAAGGGTATGCTCAAGGGAGAGGAAATTCGCAGGATGGAAGTTCCTACCCTGAAGCAGGAAAGCAGAAAGTATATAGCTATCCCCAAAAGTTGAAGCCGGGACAGCACGTAAGCGTCAACTCTTCCGATACGACAGAGCTGATGAAGATACCGGGCATCGGCAGCTATTATGCCAAAGCCATCGTCCGATACCGAGACAAGTTGGGCGGCTTCGCCTCTCTCTCGCAACTTCGGGAGATAGAAGGTTTGCCAGAGGAAGCCCTACCCTTCCTCACCGTCAACGCCAACGAAGTGAGGAAGCTAAACATCAACAAGCTCTCCCTCAACCAACTCCGTCAGCATCCCTACCTCAACTTCTATCAAGCCAAGGAGATTTGCGACTACCGCCGCTTGAAAGGTCCCATCCACAACCTTCAAGAGCTAAAGCTCCTCAAAGACTTTCCTACCAATGAAATCGAGAGGCTGAAGCCTTACATCGAGTTCTAAGGAGATTTTAAATTTAAATTACATCTAACTCCAAAGAGAATAAAACTTCTCTCAAAAACGAAATAGGCTTTCTATTTTTATTCAAAATCTCTTTATACCTCTTAGAATACTTTCAGCTGATGAAGGAATACCATTAAGATACAGATTGGGCTGACGAAGCGAATCATAAAGAGGAACACAGGGAAGAGAGTACCCTTGAGCGTACCCCAGTTGGTGAACTCATCGCGCACAATCTTCTTCGGCACATACCATCCCAAGAAAAGACAGGTGAGGAAGGAGCCGATAGGCATCAGCAACTGTGCCGTCAGGTTGTCGCACCACCCCAAGAAGTCCTTGCCGCAGATGACCAACTCTGGCACGGCACCCTGCGACAACGAGCAGAAGATACCGATGATACAGCAGATGATGGTCTCGATCCAAGCACCCTTCTTGCGACTGATCTTCTTCTCCTCATAGATGCAAGCCGTACCTATCTCGTGCATGGAGATGGTGGAGGTCAATGCCGCCAACACCAACAAGGCATAGAAGAGCACCGACACGCAATAACCCACAATCGGCATACCCGCAAACGCCTGGTTGAAGACATTCGGGAGCGTGATGAAAATCAAAGAAGGACCACTATCTGGTTGAACGCCCACCGAGAAAGCGGCAGGGAAAATCATCAAACCAGCCAAGATGGCGATGACCGTATCGATCACGACAATCTGACTTGCCGACTTCAAGAGATTGGTCTGTCGGCTGAAGTAAGAAGCGTAAGTACAGAGGCACGCAGTACCGAGGCTCAGCGAGAAGAATGCCTGTCCGAGCGATTCGAGCAGCACATTCTTATCCACCTTGGTGAAATCAGGCTTCAACAAGAACTCCACGCCCTTCATCGCACCTGGCAGTGAGCAAGAAGCGATGACGATGACTACCAGCAGCACGAAGAGGAGCGGCATCAATATCTTGGATGCCTTCTCGATGCCATTGCGCACACCTCGTACCACCACGAAATGGGTCAAGAGGATGAACGCCACCGTCCACAAGGTAGGACGTATCGGGTCGGAAGAGAACTCCTGGAAGTACTTGACCACAAAGTCGGCATCGCCCTGTACCTGTGCCATGATGCTGGCATAGAGATACTGCAAGCACCAACCGGCTATCACGGCATAGAAACCGAGGATAATCATGGAAGTCACCACTCCCATATATCCCATGAACGCCCACGCCTTGCCCCCGGCAAGATTGCGATAGGCACGAGCCGCATTGGCTGCCGAATGACGACCGATGATGAACTCACCCAACATACCTGGCAAACCAAGCAACAAGATGCACACCAGATAGATGAGGATGAACGCCGCACCTCCATTCTGACCTGCCATATATGGGAAGCGCCATACATTGCCCAAGCCCACAGCAGAGCCTGCCGTAGCGAGGATGACGCCCAACTTACTTCCGAAACTTCCTCTATTTTCCATTTTCTACAAATTACAATATTCCGTCCAATAATCCCAACTGATTCAAGAATACCAAAAGAATCAAGATAGGACATACGAACTTAATCAAGAACAAATACGCACCAAAGAGACTGCCCTTCAAGGTGCCCCAGTTGGTAAACTCGTCTTTCACCAGTTTCTTAGGCACATACCATCCGATAAACAAGCAGGTAAGGAAGCCTGCGACAGGAAGGAAGATCTGTCCCGTGATGAAGTCGAACCAGTCGAACAAGGTCTTGCCCGCAAAGGTCAAGGCATCGGTGGCACCCAATGACAACGAGCAGAAGGCTCCGATGATGGCACACGAAACGGTAACGAGCATTGCTCCCTTCTTGCGGTCGATCTTCAACTCCTCATAGAAGAAAGAGGTGTTCACCTCGTGCAATGACATCAGCGAGGTCAATGCCGCCAACGACAAGAGCACATAGAAGAGCAAGGAGATAATCCAACCCAACACTGGCACCGATGCAAACGCCTCATTGAAGACGTTGGGCAAGGTGATGAAGATGAGTGAAGGACCGCTATCTGGCGAAACACCCACCGAGAAGGCGGCAGGGAATATCATCAAACCAGCCAATATCGCCACCAAGAAGTCGATGACGGAGATTTGCAAGGCAGACTTAAACAAGTTGGTTTGTCGGCTGAAGTAGGAAGCATAGGTACAGATACATCCCATACCGATGCTGAGGGAATAGAACGACTGTCCCAAGGCACCGAGGAACACGCCCCTATCCACCTTGCCGAAATCAGGTTTGAGCAAGAACTCAACACCCTTGCCAGCATCCGGCAACAAGCAAGCTGCCACCACGATGATGAGCAAGAGGATGAAGAGGATAGGCATCATAATCTTGGATGCCTTCTCGATACCGCCTCTCACGCCATGGATAATCACGAAGTGACATATCAAGAAGATAGCCACCGTCCACATCACTGGGCGCACTGGGTCGGAAGAGAACTCCTTGAAATAGTTCGCCACGAAGGCTGGGTCGCCATGCAGTTCACCCATGATGCTGGCATACACATACTGCAAGCACCATCCCGACACGACGGCATAATAACCTGTAATCAAGAAGCCCGTGAGCACCTCCAGGTAGCCCACCCACTTCCAAGGCTTGCCATTCGAGAGTTTGGTATAGGCACGAGCCGTATTGGATGCACCATGACGGCCGATGATAAATTCCGAAATCATACAAGGGATGCCCAGGAAGAGCACACATCCTATATATACCAATATGAAGGCGGCACCACCTTCCTGACCTGCCATATATGGAAAACGCCATACATTGCCCAAGCCTACGGCACCACCTGCTGTAGCAAGAATCAAACCTATCTTACTACCAAAACTACCTCTATTTGTTTCTGTCATTTTCTTTACTTTCTCTTTATTCGGGTGCAAAATTATAAAATATTTCGCACTTAAACGTATAAATTGAAAGCAAATATCGCAAAAATATATAATATTTGCGGTTTTTATACAAAAATCACAAGATTAGCGATATTCTTCGGGCAATGTATTGCGCCAGATGGCAAATGGATAGCTGAGCAGGTGGGAATTATAGAAGCGCTTGTCACCCGTCACTTCCATTCCGATGAAGTCGGGCTTTTCGTAAGTTTCATCCTCACTGCCGAGTTCCACTTCCGCCATGACGAGTCCCTCGTTGTCACCATAAAACTCATCCACTTCGAAGGTATGTTTGCCACTCTTCACGAGATAGCGGCACTTGTCGATGACACCACCCTTGCAAAGTTGCAAGAGATGCTGCGCCTCATCCATCTCTATCTCTTTCTCAAACTCGTATCGAGTCATACCGCCGTTCACCGACTTTCCCTTGATGGTGAGGTAAGCCTTGTCGTCACGAGTGCGGATGCGCACGGTGGCACCATCGGCAGGGATATAACCTTGCTGGATATGACTACTAGAAAAGGCGGCGCTCTTGTAAGCGTCGCCCTTCTTAACGAGGAATTTTCTTTCTATTTCTAATCCACTCATAATCTCAATTTATGCTATCGTCGCAGAATAAATGGCGAATAGGATAGCAAGCGCTACCAATATACCGAATATCCACTTGATAATTTTCTCACCCTGGGCAGCCTGCTTCTTCTCGTAAGCGGCGTGCTTTGCCCTTCTCAAATCCTTATTACTACTCATAGTTGTTTAATATTATTAGGTTATAGTATAATGAAGAACACACTTAGATTCTTCACTCTTCGTTCATCACTCTTCACTATCATTTGTCGGGAACTCCATCAAGTATGCCTTGATGAATCCATCGATCTTGCCATCCATCACGCCATCCACATCAGAGGTCTGATAGTTGGTGCGGTGGTCTTTCACGCGGCGGTCGTCGAAGACATAACTTCTGATTTGGCTTCCCCACTCTATCTTCTTCTTGCCAGCCTCTATCTTCGCCTTTGCCTCCAAGCGTTTCTTCATGGCACGGTCGTAGAGTTGACTCTTCAAGAGCAAGAGAGCCTTGGCACGGTTCTTTGGTTGGTCGCGTGTCTCGGTGTTCTCGATGAGAATTTCCTCTTCCTCGCCGGTATCAGGGTCGGTGTACCAATAACGAAGGCGAACACCCGACTCCACCTTGTTGACGTTCTGACCACCCGCACCACTGGAACGGAAGGTATCCCACGACAACTTGGCTGGATCGACATACACCTCGATGGTATCATCCACCAATGGGGTGACGAAGACACTGGCGAAACTGGTCATACGCTTGCCTTGGGCATTGAAAGGCGATACACGCACCAAGCGATGCACACCGTTCTCACTCTTCAGGTAACCGTATGCGTACTCACCGCCCTCGATGGTCATGGTCACACTCTTGATACCAGCCTCATCGCCTTCCTGCATATCGGTGATGGTCGCCTTGTAGCCGTGAGCCTCAGCCCAGCGCATATACATACGCATCAGCATCGAAGCCCAGTCCTGGCTCTCCGTACCACCGGCACCGGAATTGATCTTGAGCACGCAGTCCATAGGGTCTTCCTTCTGGCGGAGCATGTTCTTCAACTCCAAGTCTTCTATCGCCTTGATGGCCTTGGCATAGTCGTCATCGACCTCCTGCTCAGTCACCATTTCCTCCTTGTAGTAGTCGAAAGCGAGCTGTAGCTCATCGGCATAGAGGCGCACCTCCTTGTAGCCATCGAGCCACTTCTGTATGCTCTTCACCTTCTTCATCTGCTCCTGTGCATACTTCGGGTCTTCCCAAAAGTCAGGAGCTTGGGTACGGAGCTGTTCCTCCTCAAATTCTACTTTCTTTTGGTCTATATTGAGATAGCGATGGAGTGCCTCAGCACGGTCCATCACATCCTTCAACTGATCTGATGTTATCATCTGATTTAATTAAGAATTTATAGTTTACTCCTCGTACATCTTCTCGATCTCCGCCTTGTAGTTCTTGTTGATGACAGGACGGCGAATCTTCAGCGTGTTGGTCAGTTCGCCCGATTCCATCGAGAAATGATGAGGCAAGAGGGTGATACGCTTGATCTGCTCGTAGTATGCCAAGTGCTGCTGGAGTATTTGGATGCGATCCATCAACATCTTGTGTACCTTCTCATTGGCGCAGAGGTCTTCTCGACTGCCAAATGCCACCTGATGCTCTCTAGCCCAATCCTCTACCATACGGAACTCTGGCACTACCAAGGCTGACACAAACTTGCGCTGGTCGGCAATGACTGCCACCTGGTCGATAAACTTATCCACCAAGAGCAAAGACTCTACCTGCTGTGGAGCGATATACTTTCCGTTGGAGGTCTTAAACAAGTCCTTGATTCTCTCGGTCAGGTACAACTCGCCATCCTTCAAGTAGCCGGCATCACCCGTATGGAAGTAGCCTTCCTCATCGAATGCCTTGGCATTGGTGGTAGCACGATGGTAATATCCCTTGGTGATGGTAGGGCCCTTCAGGAGAACCTCATTGTCCTCACCTATCTTGATCTGGATGCTGGAGATAGGGCGACCCACCGAACCGATGGTAAACTTCTTGTCGAGATGGTCGCATGATACCGTGGCAAGGCTCTCGGTCAAGCCATAACCTACCACCATACCGATACCGATGGAATGGATAAATTTCTCCACCTCTGGGCTTACGTAAGCACCTGCCGTAGGGAAGATGTTAGGATTCTCCAAGCCGAGTTGCTTGCGCACCATGCTGAGCACCGTCTTGTTGATGAGCTTGTATTCCAACTCCAAGGTGAGCGGCGGGCGCTTGCCATTAGCGAGGTATTCTATATTGCGCTTGCGACCTACTGCCAAGGCATGGTTGAAGAGTTTCTTCTGGAAGGCAGAGGCATTGTCCATCTTCGCCTTCACTGCGATATATACCTTCTCCCAGAAGCGAGGCACACTGCTCATACAGGTAGGATGCACCTCTCGCATACTCTCCTGAATCTCGTGAGGATAAGTATTGATGAAGAGGCGTGCGCCCTCGCTCAGACTGAGATAAGCCCATCCACGCTCGAAGATGTGGGTGAAAGGAAGGAAGTTGATGACACGATCCTTCTCCGAGACAGGCACACACTCATCGTTGGCCTTCAAGGCTGCATGATACTGTCCGTAGGTAAGCATCACGCCCTTGCTGTCGCCAGTGGTACCGCTGGTATAGAGGATGTTCGCCAAGTCGTCCATCGAGGCTTGCTTATAGAGTTCCTCCACCTCCGTCTGGCGTGGCAGGTTCTCACCCAACTTGACAAAGTCCTTGAAGTAAAGGGCGTTAGGGTCATGAGTGCTGATGCGCACACTGGAGTCGAAGATGATGATGCGCTCTAGGGATGGACAGAGGGCGAAGACACGATGTGCCTTGTCATACTGCTCCTGTTCGCCCACGAAGAGGAAGCGCACCTGACCATCATTGATCATGTATTGTATCTGCTGCTCACTGCTGGTGGCATAGAAAGGGATGGAGCATACACGCACTCCATACGCACCAAAGTCTGTGTAAAGGTAGTGAACACAGTTTTGTGAGAACACAGCAATCTTGTCCTGTGGCTTTGCCCCGATGTTGAGCAAAGCGTTGCTAACTTGTTTCACTCTCAGCGAGAACTGATTCCATGAAACGGTCTGCCACTGGTCGCCTCCGAACTTCTTGAACGTAAGCGCCGGTTTATCACCATACTTATTAGCTAAGTCGTGAATCAGTACTGAAAGATGACTATTGATTTGCATAAGCTTTTGTTATTTATATGGGTGCAAAGATACGGCAAATAGAGGACAAAACAAAATAAAAATGGCATTTTTTCCATTTTGTCTGCTCTTTTTTTCGTAACTTTGCCACAGAATTCAAAAACAAGGGAGATTATGATGACACAAGAACAATTCACCAATGATGCCGTTGAGCTGCTGAAGAAGCTCATCGCCACCCCATCTGTAAGCCGTAATGAAAAGGATGCTGCAGATATCATGGAACAGACGATCCGCAGTTATGGTTTTGAACCTCAGAGGGAAGCCAACAATATTTGGGTGATAGACCCGTATTTTGATGAAAGCAAACCTACTTTGCTGCTCAATGCACATATTGACACAGTAAAGCCAGTTGCATCCTGGACCCGAGACCCCTTTACTCCAAGTATAGAAAAGACTATCCCACTCTTTAATAATGGTAATAACAATAATCTGCCAACAGAAAACAAAAGCGAAGAAACGCTTTATGGCTTAGGCAGTAATGATTGTGGTGGTGGACTATGCTCTTTATTGCAGATATTCCGATTATTGACAGCAAGGCCTCAACAATACAACCTTATTTATTTAGCCTCCGCAGAAGAAGAGGTTTCCGGCAAGGATGGCATCAGCCGCACCTTACCACTTTTACCTCATATCGACTTAGCCATCGTTGGTGAGCCAACTGGCATGAATCCAGCTGTAGCAGAAAAGGGGTTAATGGTCTTAGATGTCATCGCTCATGGCAAGAGCGGTCATGCTGCCCGTAACGAAGGAGTAAACGCTATCTATGAGGCACTGGATGATATGCGCTGGATTCGTGATTACAAGTTTGAGAAAGTAAGCGAGTTCTTAGGTCCTACCAAAATGACATTAACGGTAGTGAATGCAGGTACTCAGCACAATGTGATTCCAGACAAGTGTACGATGCTGGTAGATATCCGCACCAATGAATTTTATGACAATGAGGAGGTCTATCATTTTATCTGCCAGCACTTGAAGAGTGAAGTAAAGGCTCACAGTTTCCGTTTGAAATCATCCCGTATTGATCCTGAGCATCCTCTTATTAAGAAATGTGTAGCCATGGGGATGAAGCCTTTCGGTAGTCCTACCCTTAGCGACCAGGCTCTGATGCCATTTCCTTCCTTCAAGTTGGGACCAGGAGAGTCTTCCCGCTCCCATTCCGCAGATGAGTTTATCAGAATAAGCGAAATAGCTGATGCTATTGCCAAATACAAAGAGCTCTTAGATGGCACTGCCATCTAAGAGCTCAGTTCTATTCATCTATTATATTATTTATTATACCTTATATATATAACATTACAAGGACTTGCCAATATAAGCGAAAGGAACGGTGATATTGTCGGCATCTTCCTTCTCTCTTGTAGTAGAAGGATCTTTTGAATAAGACTGATCGACAGGATTCTCGTGCATGGCAGCAGGCATATATACACGTGGGTCGTCATTGGCAGCACCCTGTGCTATAATCATACTCTCATCCCAATCGCTGATATCACCATCTACAGTAATGGTTTTCTTAACACCTGCACCATTTGGATTGGTCTAATACTGGACATCCAAATTCTGTGGATTAGGGGTAGGGTTTGGAGTTGGTGCCACTACAACACCTTCGTTTACTACCTTTTCAGCAGAAGCATTTGCACCATTGATAGGAGTACCGGCAGTACCATCGTTGATAAAGAACTTAGCCTTGAGATATGCCGTAGGAATCTGAACCTTATACCAACCAGTCTTACCATTATGAGAAGCAGATGCATCGAAAGTCATCTTGACTCCTGGCCATGCGGTAGAAGATGTTTTACCATTATAGAAGTAGCAATAAACATTCTCCCAGTTGGAAGCGTTATCGAAGTAAACATACTCTGGATCAACGGTCTCATCTTCATGTACCTTGGTCACAGTAGTGCTGTATGCTCCGTCAACATAGTAGCCGTGGTTGACAAAGTCCACGTTATTAGTTAAATGATTTCCATTACCATCCAAGAAAATGAGTTGAGTAGGAACAGTTGTCTCGGTGCCATCATAAGTCCACTTGAAGACATTCTTTCCAGAAACACTCTTACCTACAAGAGGCAACTTTTTATTGATAGCATCATTCCATTCACCAGCATACTTAATTATAGGCTTAACATTGTTATTCCATACATATACGGCTGCTGCCGCATTGGATGTCTCCAAGAAACAGGAGATTTCGTCAGCCTTGCCCAATTCTGGAATGTAAGCCTTCACCTTCTTGTAAGTTACCGAACCTGTTTCTGTATTGCCTTCCTTGTCAGTTGCACCCCAAGTGATAGTAACATTCTTACCATAGGCAACATCAGCACCTACAGTAAACTGCTTGTCAGCAGTAAAATCCTGCTTAGCACCATCATTCACCTGAATCCAGGCAGAAACAGCATTCAAAGGAGTAGCAGTCACAGTGAGCGTCTCATCAGAGAAGGCTGTACCATCAGCTGGATTGAAAACAACCTCAGGAGGCAGCACAATAGAACCAGCATTATAGATGACAGCAATACCTGACTCGCCAACATGACCAGAGATTGTAGAAGCATTGACGGTGAAAACGCCACCGCCTACCATATCTTTATACGTACCAGACTTGAGCCACTTGCCGTCGCCAGCACCATTGGCTACAGTCACGTCACGGTCAGAACCACTTCCCAATACGATAATAGCGCCACTCTTACGAACCTGAGCACAAACGCCATTACCTTTTACATAATAGTTTGGCTCGCCGGCACAAACGTTGTGCATGTAGTTTACCTGAGCTACTTCAGCATCTTTGAAGTGAACACTTCCCTTATCACCAAATTTGATAGCTCCCTTATCCTTCTGGAAAGGACGAGAGAAATAAAGAGCGGTAGCTCCATTGTTTCCTGCTACAACTGCATAAGCACGGTCGATAACATTCTGGCTTTTATTCTTTGACTCACCACCATCGTTGGCATAAGTATCATGGCTTTCACCCCAGTAAACCAACTTTTCTGTCTTTGCATTTCTCTGATTGAAATTGCCAACAGACTCGTTGATAGAACCACCGGCAAAAGAATTGGCAAAGCCGTTACCATAACCATTATCAGTAATACTCATGTATGTCTGATACTCTGGGAAAAGGACATTATCATTACCACCAGTACCATCAAGGATCTCACCATAGTTGTACATCTCCTGATCCACCACATTCTTCATAAAAGAATCGCCTTCAGAAGGCAAACCGATGTGCTTGATAGCATCCCAACGTACACCATCCACGCCACAGGCTTTCAAGTCCTGAATGTACTGTCTGATGATGGCTTGCACAGTAGGATTGTTGGTATCAAGATCCCACATACCTATCTTGCCAAATGTCACCTGATGACGGTCGTGCCAATTACCCACATCGAAAGGCTGATGGTAAAGTCCTTGATCCTTCAAACGGTCTGCCACGTTACCATAGTCGGTATGATTAGCTACCACATCCACAATTACCTTGACACCATACTCATGAGCCTTAGCACAGAGAGCCTTCAGGTCAGCTTCAGTACCAAGACCATTACCTATCTTAAAGTCGTATGGACGATAAACATCATACCAGACGGATCCTTTACCTGCTCTTTCGTGAACAGGAGAAGTCTGAACTGCAGTAAAGCCTGCCTTGGCGATATTAGGGATTTCTTCCTGGATATCTGCCAACGTCCAGTCGAAACAATGAAGGATGACACCATCCTGAATATTGTCTTTAAGACCATATTTGTTGTCTGCAAAGATGTTGGATGCCATGGTGAACAGCATCACCAACATCAGAAGACCATAATTGATTGTCTTTTTCATATTCTGCTATTATTTTCTGATGATTACTTTTTTACCATTGTGAATATAGAGTCCTGGCTGAGCAGGCTTGCTGATACGGACACCTGTGATAGAATACCAGGCATCATCGGTTGTCTTCTTCACAGCTGTGATGGTAGTATTCTCTATGCCTGTAACAACCTTACCGTTTACATAAACCGTTTCTCCCTGAAGAGTTGAACCTGCTTCGCCATTATTGATGACGAAACAACCAGTAAGGAAAGCAGCAGGAACCTCCAAAGAATAATAGCCTTTCTTGCCGTTATACTCAGTCTCTTCGTCGAGCTGCATCTTCACGCCAGGCCATTCTACAGAAGCCTCAGTTCCGTTATAAATATAGCAATATACATTCTTCAGGTTCTCTATTGAATTATCAAAGAACACCTTTACCTTGCCTGCAGGAGCAGTCTCAATGGTCTTGGTATATTTACCTTCTACGTAATAACCATGATTCTTGAATTCCTGATTACCGCCATTCAGTTTCTGCTCACCATCATGAGTAAAAATCACACCTGTAGGGATTTCAGTTCCACCTGTATAGGTCCATTTAAAAACATTCTTGCCATCTTTAGTTCCCATCAAGGTCATAGCATCTCCAGGCCAACCAGCAGTAGTAAACTTTTCCACCTTGTCATTCCAAGCCCAAATCTTGGCATTATCACAACTTGTCTCCAAGAACACAGAGATCTCATCCTCAGTAACTGTTGGCGTATAGTCATTTGCCATTACAGCGGCCGAAGAAGGCTGAACAACTAAGCCATTAAATGTCATACTAAAAAGCAAGACAAGCAAGTTAAATAATAAGTAATTCTTTTGCATAATTAAGTTTAAAGATATTAAGTTAAAATCTATTCTGTTTGCAAATATATCCATAAATTCCCTAACTATTAGCAAGATATTATGAGTTTTTCATGTTTTTCGTGAGCAAACGTTTGCAGAGGTTTTCAAGGAAATGCTTCTTATATAAAAAGCCTTGTATATAAAACAAGAGAAGGCGACCAACAAATTCTACAATTCGTTAGCCGCCTCCCTATTTTTCTATCTTCCAAGCCAAGCTTCAGGATTCAGTTTTGCGGTTTCCTTACGCAACTGGAATTGGAGAATATTATCAGATCCAACAGCACCTAAAGCCTGACGAGCCGAAACTCGCTGTCCCTTATGAACGCTGACAGATTTCAAGTTACAATAAACAGAGATATAGGCACCGTGGCGAACCAAGACATTCCACATGCCACCATATCCGAAGACGGCACTCACCTCACCATCATAGATGCTGCGAGCCACACATCCCGGTTTACCCAAGATATTGATACCCTTATTGTCGAGGGTGACACCCTTCAAACCTTCCACATTGTACTGTCCGAAGTGACTGACGATACGATAGCCACCACTGATAGGCATTGGCAAGCGACCACGGTTTGCCTCGAAACCACCATTCAACATACGATCCACCGAACTCAAGTTGGCAGCCTCCTGAGCATTCTGCTTAGCCTCAGCGATTTCCTTCTTACTTCTCTCGGCATCCACCTTCGCCTTCAACTCAGCAGCCTTACGAGAAGCCTCCGCCTCACGAGCGGCTTGTTCGGCAGCAGCCTGTCTTGCAGCCTGTTCGGCAGCAGCACGAGCCGCCTTCTCAGCAGCCGCCTTGGCAGCCGCTTGCGCCTTAGCCTTGGCTTTCGCCTCAGCCTGTCGAGCCGCTTCTTCCTGTGCCTTGCGAGCCGCCTCCTGTGCCAGTCTCGCTTCCTCGGCAGCCTTGCGACGAGCCTCCTCGGCAGCAGCCTCACGAGCCTTCGCCTCGGCGATACGACGAGCATTCTCACGAGCGGCAGCCTCAGCAGCAGCTTTCTTGCGAGCCAACTCCTCGGCACGCTTCTTGGCAGCGGCAGCGGCGGCAGCCTTACGCTTTGCCTCGGCAGCGGCACGGGCACGAGCCTTTGCCACCTCCTGTGCTATCAAGCGGTCGATCTGCGCATTGATGGCAGCATCCTTCTGTCGCTGGTCGGCGATGACCGCCTGGATGGTCTTCTGCTGCTTCTGCAAGCCCTGCACCACTTCCTGCTGCTCAGCTTGCTTACCCTCCAGGGCAGACTTTTCCTGCTGTCCTTTCGACAAGAGGTTGTTCTTGTGTCCTTTTACGTTTTGGAGTTGCTTATGCTTGTCGTTCACCTGATTCTGCTTCGCCTTCACCGCCTCTCCCTGAGCCTTTTGGAAGGCTGAGTACTGGCGCACGAACGACAAGCGGCGATACATCTGTGAGAGACTCTTGGCACTGAAGATGAACATCAGCTTCTCTTGCACAGAGTGATGGCGACTCATATAGCGCATCGAACGGATGTACTTGTTCTTGCGATCCTGGAGCTGCCGCTCCAAGGTCTTCAACTGAGCATTCAATATGCCGATGTTGCCCTCGATGTGATGGATGTCCTTCTGGATGCCCTCGATGTTCTTCTGTCGCTGGTCGATCTCACCATTGATGACCATCAAGTCTTGCAGGCGCTTCTTCACATCTTCCTTGTTTTTCTGGAGAGCCTTCTCTTGCTCCTTGATTTTCTTCTGGATGCTGGCACGTTGTCCCTGCAAGCCACGGATGGAGGCATTGCTATAGGTAGCGGCTTTGCGCTCCGCCTTGGTTGGCGCAGCATTCTTTTTGCTCTTCTGAGCCCCCGACTTCTGACGAGATGTCGTCTTCTGTCTCGTGGCAGCAGAGGTTCTCTTCTGCGCTGTCGCATTCGTCTTTCTCTGCGTCTTCTTCTGTGCGTAAGGAGAGAGCGAGAACGACAGTGCCAATAGGATTAGGACAAATCTGATGGATAATAATCTTCTCATTTCTAATGATTGTTTTCTTACATGTTCAGTATCTTGCTGAGCACATCGGTAGGAGATATTTGCTTGTACTTGCTAGACACCTGTGTCTCTGCCTCCCAGTTGCTATCCGTCTTCACCTCGTTCATGTCGATGTTGACGTGCAACTCTCGCTTCTGCTTGGTGACATCGGTCATAAAGGTGAGCTGCTGGGTGGCAGGGAAAAGCTTGACACCTACGTTCTTGAAGTTGCTATAGTCGATATGGAGGGTAGAACTGGTGCTACCCGTCTTATAGTTGACATCGGCTTGGTTGATACGACCTGTTGCATGGTCGGCTTGCCAAGTATAGGTCATATTGCCCTGCTTGAAGGATACAGGGATGTTGTTGCTGGAAGACAGCAAGTTGGCATCAAACTTCTTCAAGTCTGACTCCGAAACCTTCTGCACTCCCGGCAAGAGGAGCTGGTTCCAGAACAAGGCTTGGAGCGAATAGAAATTGACTCCTTGCTTCTGCAAGAAATCGACCTGGTTGTAATCCGCCTTGATATATTCCTTGTGGAGTCGATCCACGATGAGCACATACTTAGGGGTGAACTCCAAACGCCCCACCTCGGTACCGATGATAGGGATGAAGAGTTGGATGCGAATCACCTCGTCCTTTCTCATTCGCAAGGCTCCAGGCACGGTGATGTCCTTGTCGCCCATCTGGAGGTTGAACGACATACTGCCCGTGATATTCTTGGAATACACTTGGTTGTCAGACACTTTCTGTACGAAAGTCAACTTCTGTACCGCCTCGCTCTGTTCGCCACGGGTAGCGGTGTTGTTCTTAGAGGAAGTAGATGTGGTCGAGCCATTGCCCACTACGGCTTGCTTGGTTCCACATGCTCCCAACAGCAATGGCAAGCAGAGTGCCGCCATCTTCCAAACATATTGCTTATTGTGTTTCATTATCTTCTCGTCTTTCTTTTTATCGTTTTCTTCTTTACACCATATCTCTCGGTCGAGTACATATCCGTCATCTTCTCGGCTTCCTCCTCAGGGATATACTTCTTGTACTTCAACTTCAGCTCCATGGCATCAGTCTTGTTGCCGCCATCATACGACTTTTTCCAGTACTTCATAGCCTCATCGGTCAAGCCGTTCATCGCATAGATGTCACCAGCATGTTCCAATACGACATTGCTAGTTTCCGTCGAGTCCATGTTGGCTATCGCCTGGTCCATGTAGATTTTAGCCTCATGGTAGCGTTCCTCCATGAAGAGGATCCAGGCGTAGGTATCGAGATACGTACCATTCTTAGGCTCAGCCTTGATGGTCTTGTAGCTCATCTGCTCCGCCTTGTGTAGGTTCTCGCCCTTCAAGCTGATGTAGTAGGCATAGTTGTTGAGGGCAGGGATATTGTCGTCTTTCCATTGCAGGCAAGAGTCGTATGCGGCATAGGATTCCTTCTCCAAGCCCTTCTTGTTGAGGATGTCGCCCATAATCATGTAGAGGTCTGACACCAGTTCGGGCGAGCTTTTCTCGTTGACTTGCGCCACTCCCTTGCGGAAGGTATCGAGCGTCTTGTCGTCATCGCCTTTCAGGTAGTGCGCCATTCCCCCGAAATAGTAAAACACCATCTCGTCGGGATTGTATGCCTGTGCCTGGTCGGTCATCTCTATCACCTTGTCGTACTTCTTGTCATCCCATAGGTTCTGCACGAGTTGCAGACGAGCCTCCACATTGTCGGGAGCGATCTCCAAGACCTTCTCGAAAGCCTGGTTGATGGTATCCTTCGGCATCTCCTTCAAGCTCATATACGCCGCTCTCATGGCAGCGATGTCGCTGGAAGGTTTCGGCATCTGGAGCATCTTGTCAAACAGTGCCAACACCTGGGTGCTGTCGGCACCATTGCGCTCATTGTCCTGGATGAAGGAACGTATCATCACCAACTTGGTATCGACGGGTGTCGTATTGCCCAAGAGGATGCGGTCCAGCATCTTGCGTGCCTCAGCCTCTTGATGGGTGGCATTGTAGTAGTCGTAGAGCGACGACTCGGCGTAGGCATTGTCGGGTTCTTCCTTCAATACATCGATGAAGAGCTTGTAAGCCTCCTTCTGCTGGTCGTGCTGCATGAGCCAGTTGCCGAGCATAGTCTTGTAAGCCATGTCGAGTGGATGGGTATCCGAGAGGGTCTTCAGGGCAGTGTATGCCGACTTGGCATCGCCCATCATCTCATAGATTCTCATCTTCGACAGTGCCAACTGTTCGCTCTCTCCCTCTTCCTTCTCGATACGGCCGAGGGTGTAGAGCATCTTCTCGTAATGGTTGCCTTGCTGATAGAGTTGGAGCAAGATGCGGAGGGCATCCGTATTCTCATGATTATGCGCATATATCGACTCGTATGCGTCGATAGCCTTGTCAAACTGCTGGGTGCCTATGTAATATTGCGCCAATCGCTCCGAGAAGGTTTGGTTCTCTGGGTTGAGTGCCACCGACTTCTCCATACAAGCCAAGGCGATGGAGTCTTGCTTCATCTTGGAGTAATACATCGACTCATAGAAATACACCTCAGCCGCTTGGGGATTGATGCGGCGGGCATGCTCCAAGAGTTCGAAGGCAGCCGATAGGTTGCCCGCATTCTGTTGGCGTATCGCCTCCAAGAAGAAGTAATCAAATCGCTTGCGGTCGTTGGCAGGAAGTTGTGGAGTTTCCACTGCCGTCTTCACCTCCTTAGTCTTTTTCTTTCGGGCAAAGGAAGGCAGGGCTGCCGTTCCCAAGAGGAGGGCAACCATTCCACAAGCGACATATTTAGCATTCCAATTCATCTTATTTTCTCGCCTGAATATCTACTGATTCATATTCTGTGTATCTACTGCATTACCTCTGTGCATCGACCACTTTACTTCACACCGGTGTGACCATAGCCACCTGTGCCACGCTCTGTCTCGTCCAAGGTCTCCACCTCGACGAACTCAGCTTGCTCATGCTTGGCGATGACCATCTGGGCGATGCGCTCACCCTCCTGGATGACGAAGTCCTCCTGGGAGAAGTTGATCAAGAGCACCATCAGCTCGCCACGATAGTCGGCGTCGATGGTGCCAGGGGTGTTCAACACGGTGATGCCGTGCTTCAGTGCAAGACCGCTGCGAGGGCGGATCTGAGCCTCATAGCCCACTGGCAATGCCATATAAAGACCCGTAGGAACGAGGCGACGCTCCATCGGATGAAGCACGACAGGCTCGTCGATGTTGGCACGCAAATCCATGCCAGCACTCTGAGGTGTGGCGTATGTAGGGAGAGGCTGACGCCCCTTGTTGATAATCTGTACTTTCATTTTCTTGTCGTTTTTAGAATGCAAAAATAATGCTTTTTGACCACAATAAGGAATTTTTAGGGCGAAAATACTCGTTTTTAATGAAAATAAGGGCTTTTTATTTTGTATTATATCAAGAATAGTGTATTTTTGCATAAGTAATTGTTGCCTTTGATGGCATATCTAAACAACTTTTCGACATGAAATGGACTCAACTTATATCCAATAAGCGTTTCGGACAGGAGCACAAGCACGCCGAACGCCACGACGACCGCTCAGAGTTTAAGCGCGACTACGATCGCCTCATCTTCTCATCAGCCTTCCGCCGATTGCAGAACAAGACACAGGTGTTTCCTCTTCCGGGGAGCATCTTCGTACACAACCGCCTCACGCATAGCTTAGAGGTGGCAAGTGTCGGCATGTCGCTGGGCAACGACATCTCCAGGCGCATCATCAAGAAGCGACCAGAACTGAAGGACACCTTGTTTGAGGAAATCGGCACCATCGTCAGTGCCGCCTGCCTGGCGCACGACTTGGGCAATCCCCCTTTCGGTCATTCCGGTGAGAAAGCCATCCAAACCTTCTTCTCCGAGGGCGCAGGGCAAACCGTGAAAGACCAAGTATCACCGGCTTTCTGGGACGACATCACCCACTTCGAGGGTAATGCCAATGCCTTCCGCATCCTCACCCATTGCTTCAAGGGTCGCCGTCCGGGTGGCTTCGTGATGACCTACTCCATGCTTGCCTCCATCGTGAAATACCCTTTCGCCAGCAGTTTGGCAGGCAGCCACGGCAAGTTTGGATTCTTTACCTCCGAGGCAGAATCTTATCAGAAAATCGCAGAAGAACTGGGATTGATTCGTCTGTCAAAAGATGGCGAACCGCTCCGATATGTACGCCATCCACTGGTGTATATGGTGGAAGCAGCCGATGACATCTGCTATGAAATCATGGACATCGAGGACTCTCACAAGTTGAAGATACTCTCCTTCCAAGAGACAGAAGACCTGCTCCTCGCCTTCTTCGACGAGGACACACAAAGGAAGATTCGACAGCGCATCATCGACGAGGGAGTGACCGACGAGAACGAGAAGGTGGTATATATGAGAGCCAGCGTGATAGGCAAACTGGAGCATGAGTGTGTGCTCGCCTTCCTGGAGCACGAGGAGGAAATCCTCGCCGGCACTTTCAAGGGCAGCCTCATCGACCATATCGCCGAACGCCAGCGCAATGCCTACAAGCAATGCGAGAAGGTATCATACGCCAAGATTTACCATAGCAAACCGGTGCTCGACATCGAACTGTCAGGTTACAAGATTATGGCAACCCTCATGGAAGTCTTCATCGATGCCGCCGTCAACCCTACTCGCTTCTACTCCCAGCAACTCATTCGCCGAGTGAGCAGCCAGTATGACATCAACAACCCCGACCTGGAAGAGCGCATCATGGCGGTGATAGACTATATCAGTGGCATGACCGACATCTATGCCCTCGACATCTATCAAAAGATCAATGGCATCAGCCTTCCAATTGTATAAGGAGGCTTTAAGAAAAACGTCCCGAAGTGCTTGACACAACTTCGGGACGTTTTCATTTATTTCTCTTGATAGATGACCTTGTTGGCTCCACTTGTAATTTTCAGCGCCTCTGGATGCTCGGCGATGAAGGTGTTAATGTGACGCACACGCTTCTCCTCCAAGATCTCATCTACGGCAATCAAGATACCTGTCTCCTCGACATCGCCAAAGCCATAGTTGATGGCGGTACCGAAGAGTTTCATCGTAGGACTGAGGTTCATGTAGGCATTCACCAATGGAGGAATATTGAAGCCCAACTTACGAATCTCACCATTCAAGATGCGATAATCCGCCTTGAAGTCATCCTCGGTGAAGATGGCTGCCATCTCCGACTCAGGAGTCTCCAGTTTGAGCGGTTTCATCGGGATGACAAGGTTCTCCTTGTCATCGAAATGCTTCTTCAAGAAGTAGAGTATCATATCACGACCTCTGCGGATATAAGAAGGATACATCGTCATTTTGCCGAAGAAATACTTCAGTTCTGGATAAAGCACGGTCAGAGCGCCCAAGCCATCCCACAAGTTGTCCAAGGCGAAGATACTCTTGGTGTTCTTGCGCACGTTCTGGTATTCCAACGACACGAAGGAACGACCCAGCTCCACGGTATAAGGCATGTATTCCTTCAAGAACTTGTCGGAGAAATGGAACATGTGGCTTGTCGCCAAGATAGGTTGTCCCTTCTCGTCCAGTTTCCAGTCCTTGCCCAAGAGATAGCGATAGCCACCGATGATTTCATCAGCCTCTGGGTTCCAGACGATCAACTGCTTATAGCAATTATCACCATAGTCGAACTCGTCCAAATCCATCGACTTGCCGGAGCCACCACCTGCCGTACGGAAAGCGATTTCACGCAAACGTCCGATTTCCTTCAATACATTAGGAGAATCATTGGCTGTCACTATGTAGATTTCGTTATGGCTCTTGTTGGTCATACGAAGTTGCTTGTCGGGAGTCAACTCACTCTTCAGCAAGGCTTTGTCTATTGGTTGTATAATCTCTTCTTCCATTTGTTTTTTATCTAGATACTCTACAGTTCATAAACTTTATCTTCAACGTACTGCGCCCATTCCGTTGCGCTTTTGCTCTTGTCGAACGTCTGCCAAGGGATTGGCTTACCTATGGCAATACGGAAATGCTTGCCCACATTCTTGTACATCTCGTCAACGAGGAACAGCATCGCCAAATTGAATGGCAAGTGCTTGTCGCTGAATCGGGCGATGCGATAGAAACGCTCTGAGTTCTGACCGCCGAAGTGGATAGGCACGACATCACGCTGATACTCAATGCTCTTGGAGATGAATGTCTTCTTCCATGGGATGTCATGAATACTGCCATCCTCACGCTTTCGACTGTTCAGTCCTGCCGGGAACATCAACATGTGGTTGTCACTCTGGAATCCAGCCTCCACCATACGTGGGAAGTCGCGACTGTTACGCCCCGTCTTGTTGATGCCTATGCTCACAGGCTTCAAACCCGGAAGATTGAGCAACAGGTCGTTGACCAAATATCTGAACTTGCCCTCATAATGGGTACCGATGATGGAGCCAAGTGCCACACCGTCTTGTCCGCCCAAAGGATGGTTGGACACAAACGTGTATAACTTTCCGTCGTTCTTGTCAGGCAAGTTTTCCATGCCTACGATCTCGATATCCATCTTGAGATACTTCACGCACTCAGTCAACCATTCGGTGCCCGACAGATGACGGCTCTCCCACAAGAACTTGTTGACCTCGTCCTCGTGTACCAGTCGCTTGAGCCAAGACACCAAAAATCCAGGCACGAACTTGGCTTTCTTGCCCATCTTGCCCTTCAATATCTTATCGATGTCGATTGTCTTCTCTATTACTTCACTCATTGTTGTAATTTAGATTACCATCTGCAAAAATAATTCAACTTTTTCAAATACGTGCTATTTTAGAAGAAAAAAAAACTAAAAAGGGCGTTTTTATCGTATTTTTGAAACATTTCAGCCCTTTTTTCGCCTAAAAAGGAAGAAAAAGACGCTTAATCATAGCACGACATACAAGAAGCCGAAATGGGGTACTTAGCAAGTTTTTTATTAAGTTTCGTAAATTTTGTGGGGAAAAGTGGGGGAATATGGGGAATTTTATGTACCTTTGGAGCCGAATTCTTATATATAAGATGTACATATGCGTTTTCTAGGCAACATAGAAGCAAAAACTGACGCAAAGGGACGAGCCTTTCTGCCAGCCAATTTCCGCAAGATACTCCAGGTATCTGGCGAGGAGAAGCTCGTGCTCAGAAAAGACGTGTTCCAGCCGTGCCTCGTCATCTATCCAGAGTCGGTATGGAACGAGCAGCTCGACCAATTGCGCAGCAAACTGAGCCGATGGAATGCCAAGGAACAGCAAATCTACCGTTCGTTCATCGCCGACGCCATCCTCCTCACACTCGACGGCAACGGTCGCTTCCTCATCCCCAAGCGCCAGATGAAACTGGCAGACATCGAGCAGAACATCCGCTTCGTCGGGATGGGAGACACCATCGAAATCTGGAGAAGCAACGGCGAGGAAGAAGCGTTTATGGATTCAGAAGAATTCAGCAAGGCATTGCAAGAAATCATGTCATCCAACAACACAGTAAAAGAATAAACAGAGATGGTAAAGACAGCAGAGACATATCATGTACCCGTGCTCCTGAATGAGAGCATCGACGGGCTCAACATACAGCCAGGTGGCATCTACGTGGACGTGACCTTCGGAGGCGGCGGCCACTCCAAGGAAATCCTCGCCAGAATCAATGGCAACGGACACCTCTACAGCTTCGACCAAGATGCCGACGCCGAGAGAAACGTGGTAGCCAACAAGGATTTCACCTTTGTATGCTCCAACTTCAGATACCTGAAGAACTGGATGCGCTACTATGGCGTGGAAGGTCTCGATGGTCTGCTGGCCGACCTCGGCGTATCATCCCACCACTTCGACGATGAGACCAGAGGCTTCTCCTTCAGATACGAGGATGCGCCTCTCGACATGAGAATGAACAAGAGAGCCGGCAAGACAGCGGCTGACATCGTCAACGACTATGAGGAGAGCCAACTGGCAGACATCTTCTACCTCTATGGCGAGCTGAAGAACTCCCGCCGCATCACCTCCGCCCTCGTCAAGGCGAGAGCCACCCAGAAGATAGTGACCACCACCGACTTCATCAAAGCCGTGGAGCCTCTCTTCAAGAAGGAGCGAGAGAAGAAGGAGATGGCAAAGCTCTTCCAAGCCCTCCGCATCGAGGTGAACCACGAGATGGACGCCCTGAAGGAAATGCTCAAGGCGGCGACCGAGCTCTTGAAGCCAGGCGGCAGACTCTCCGTCATCACCTACCACTCACTGGAAGACAGAATCGTGAAGAACGTGATGAAGGCTGGCAACCCGGAGGGAAAGGTCTCGCAAGATTTCTTCGGAAGAATCGAGACTCCTTTCAAACTCATCAACAACAAGGTGATCATCCCTTCGGCAGAGGAACAGGAAAGAAACCCAAGAAGTAGAAGCGCCAAACTAAGAATCGCAGAGAAAAAATGAACGAAGAAGTTAAAGATAAAGAAAAGCTAGAGCTGAAAGAAGCCATCGCCCAACAGGCGATAGAAGAAGAGGCTCCCCTATCATCCAATTTCACGCTGAGAAAGATATTGGGTGGTGACATCCTGACGGCGCACATCATACGCCGACAGATATGGCTGCTCATCTTGGTCGTGTTCTTCATCATCATATACATCTCCAACAGATACAGCATCCAAAAGGACCTGATAGAAATCGACCAACTGCAGAAAGAGTTGCAGGACGCCAAGTACAAGGCTCTCTCCAGCAGTAGCCAAATAACAGAGAAAAGTCGTGAAAGCAACGTGCTCGACATGCTCAAGAACAACAAGGACAGTATCCTGCACATCGCCACACAACCACCCTATATTATAAATGTACCAGAAGAATGAATAAGTTTGATGCTAAAAAGATAATGCCTCGTTATCGTGCCATCTCATTGGTCATGATCATCCTGGCGGTATGTGTGGTTGGCAAGTCACTCTATATCATGACTGCCAAGCGCGACTACTGGATGAAGGTGGCTGAAAGGCAGAAGAGAGACTCGGTGACGGTAAAACCTAACCGAGGCAACATCCTGAGTTGTACGGGGCAGCTCCTCGCCAGTTCCTTGCCAGAGTTCAAGATCTACATGGACTTTGTAGCCCTGAAGGAGGCCAAGAGCGACAGCCTATGGGATGTCAAGGTGGATTCCATCTGCAATGGACTCCATAAGATTTTCCCCGACAAGAGCGCCGCTGAATTCAAGCAGCACCTCAGCGAGGGAAAGGCTAAGATGAAGAGACACTGGGCGATCTACAACGAGCGCATCAACTATAATACATTCTGTGAAGTCAAGGACTTACCGATGTTCAAGCTCAATAGCAACAAGAGCGGATTCCACTGGGAAGAGTTCAATGCCCGCCAGCGTTCCTATGGCTCACTCGCCGGCAGAACCATCGGAGCCATGTATGGAGCCAAGGATACCGCACGCTTCGGACTGGAGCTGTCATACGACTCTATCCTGCGAGGCACCAATGGTATCGTACACCGCAGAAAGGTGCGCAATAAGTTCCTAGACATCACCGACACCCCTCCTATCGACGGTGCCGACATCGTCACGACCCTCGACGTGAGCATGCAAGACTTGGCAGAGCGTTCTGTCATCAACGAGTTGAAGGAAATCAATGGCAACGTGGGTGTCGCCATCGTCATGGAAGTCAAGACGGGCAACATCAAGGCGATCGTCAACATGGAGAAATGCTTCGACGGACAATATCGAGAGATACACAACCACGCCGTGAGCGACTTGCTGGAGCCAGGTTCCGTGTTCAAGCCAGCCTCCCTGTTGGTGGCTCTGGACGATGGAGTCGTAGATACCACCCTGCATGTGGAAACGGGCAGCGGTGTATGGCAGATGTACGGCAGGGACATGAAAGACCACAACTGGCGCAAAGGCGGATATGGACTCTTGACCTTCGCACAGACCCTCTGGTATAGTTCCAACATCGGTGTCAGCCGTATCATCGACGACCATTACAAGAACAACCCGGAGAAGTTTGTACAGGGCATCCATCGCCTGGGACTCGCCGACGACCTGAAGATACCTTTGGTGGGAGCGACACCAGCAAGAATACGTATGCCTCACAAGAACAGTCATGGCCAATACGACAACTGGAGCAAGACGGCACTGCCATGGATGAGTATCGGATATGAGACGCAGGTTCCTCCGATTTCCACCCTGACCTTCTACAATGCCCTTGCCAACAATGGAACGATGATGCGTCCTCGCTTCGTCACCAAGGTGGTGAAGAATGGAGAGACCATCATGGAGTTTCCACCGGAAGTGATGCACGAGCATATCGCCAAGGACGCTAGCATCAAGAAGATGCAAACGATCTTGGAGCAAGTGGTAAGCATCGGTCTGGGTAAGAAAGCAGGCTCGCCCAACTTCAAGGTGGCAGGAAAGACGGGTACCGCCCAGATGTCAAAGGGTGCTGGAGGATACAAATCGGGTGTAGTCAACTACCTCTTGAGTTTCGCGGGCTATTTCCCTGCCGACAACCCACGGTACAGTTGCATCGTGTGCATCCAGAAGTCGGGTCTTCCTGCATCAGGAGGTGGCATGAGCGGTAAGGTTTTCCATGAAATCTCAGAAGGAATCATGGCACAGAGCCTCAAGCTCGACGTGAAAGATGCTCGTGACTCAGCCTCCATCTTCGTGCCACAAGTGAAAGATGGCAATATCCTGGCTGCCGACTACGTGCTCACCCATCTGGGCATCAACGCCAAGACCACCTGGAGCGGCAATAGCTTCGCTGGCAAACCGTTCTGGGGTAAGGCTGAGACCATCGGCAACAAGTACATCAAGCTGGAAAAGCAAAAGCAATACGGCAAGGGTACTGTGCCAGATGTTATCGGATTGGGAGCTAGAGACGCCGTCTATCAAATGGAGAGCAGAGGCATCAGGACTCAAATCTATGGAAGAGGAAAAGTAGTGAAGCAGACGCTGATACCAGGCACGCTGATCAAGAAAGGTGCCACCTGCAGCATCACTTTGGAATAATATATATATATAATAAGGTGTAACAATAAACAAAGAAGATATGAAGTTACAAGAATTGCTCAAAAACATCAAGCCGACCCAAACCATCGGAGATGTAGAAGTCGAGATTACGGGGGTCAACATCGACTCACGTAAGATCAAGGATGGTCATCTGTTTGTTGCCATGAAAGGCACACAAGTAGATGGACACAAGTTTATCCCTAAGGCTATCGAATTGGGAGCCAAGGCTATCTTGTGCGAGGATGTACCTGAGGAAAAGGTAGAGGGTATCACCTACGTTCAAGTGGAATCTACAGAAGACGCAGTCGGCAAAGTAGCCACCTTGTTTTATGGTGACCCATCCAAGAAACTGAAGCTCGTAGGCGTGACGGGTACCAATGGCAAGACCACCATCGCCACCTTATTATATAATATGTTCCGCAAGTTCGGTCATAAGTGTGGACTCCTGTCCACCGTATGCAACTATATAGAAGACGAGGCTATCCCTGCCGACCACACCACTCCAGACCCTATCGAGTTGAACGAGTTGTTGGGCAGAATGGTAGAGGCTGGTTGCGAGTATGCTTTCATGGAGTGCTCTTCGCACGCCATCGCACAGAAGCGCATCGGTGGTCTCAACTTCGCAGGAGGCTTGTTTACCAACCTCACCCGTGACCACTTGGATTATCACAAGACCTTCGAAAACTATCGCAATGCCAAGAAGGCGTTCTTCGACGGACTTCCTAAGACAGCCTTCGCCATCACCAACGCCGACGACAAGAACGGCATGGTCATGGTACAGAACACCAAGGCTACCGTGAAGACCTACTCTACTCGCACGATGGCAGACTTCAAGGCGAAGATTTTGGAGTGCCACTTCGGCGGCATGTACCTGGAGATCGACGGTCATGAGGTAGGCGTACAGTTCATCGGCAAGTTTAACGTCAGCAACCTCTTGGCAGTATATGGCGCAGCCATCATGCTCGGCAAGAAGCCAGAGGACATCCTCGTAGTGCTGAGCACCCTACATAGCGTGAACGGTCGATTGGAACCTATCCAGTCGCCAGACGGTTATACTGCCATCGTGGACTACGCCCACACACCGGATGCCTTGGAGAATGTGCTCAACGCCATCCACGAGGTGCTCGACGGCAAGGGTGGTCACGTCATCACCGTATGTGGCGCAGGTGGCAACCGAGACAAGGGCAAGCGCCCACTGATGGCACAAGAGGCTGTCAAGCAGAGCGACAAGGTGATCATCACCAGCGACAACCCTCGTTTCGAGGAGCCTCAGGACATCATCAATGACATGCTCGCAGGTCTCAACGCCCAGCAGATGAAGAAGGTAGTCAGCATCGTGGACCGCAAGGAAGCTATCCGCACCGCTTGTATGATGGCACAAAAGGGCGATGTCATCCTCGTAGCAGGCAAGGGACATGAGGACTATCAGGAAATCAAGGGAGTAAAGCATCACTTCGATGACAAGGAGGTGCTACGCGACATCTTTGGCATTCCACAGAAGTAATCGCCTGCCGACCGAAAGATAGAACATACACAACACAGAATATTAGAACAGAAGAAAATGTTATATTATCTCTTTAGATTCTTAGAGCAATGGGGTATCTCTGGTTCCCACATGTGGGGGTATATCTCATTCCGTGCCTTGCTTGCACTGATCGTATCTCTTATCATCTCAGCCTGGTTTGGCGAGAAGTTCATCAAGTATCTGAAAAGCAAGCAGATCACCGAGACGCAGCGTGATGCCAGCATCGACCCATTCGGTGTCAAGAAGATTGGCGTCCCTTCGATGGGCGGTGTCATCATCATCATGGCAATCCTCATCCCTGTGCTCTTGCTGGGCCGTCTGCGCAACATCTACCTCATCTTGATGATCATCACCACCGTATGGTTGGGATTCTTGGGAGGCATGGACGACTTCATCAAGATATTCAAGCGTGACAAGGAAGGACTGAAAGGCAAATACAAGATCGTGGGTCAGATAGGAATCGGACTCATCGTAGGTTTGGTGCTCTGGGCTTCACCTGATGTCAAGATGAACGAGAACCTCGCCATCGAGAGACAGGGACAGGAAACGGTAGTGAAGCATCGCACCGAGGCTACCAAGTCGCTGAAGACGACCATCCCATTCATCAAGGGACACAACTTGGATTACTCCAACATCACCAGCTTCTGCGGAAAGTACAAGACCGCAGCCGGTTGGATACTCTTCGTCATCATGACCATCTTCGTGGTCACCGCAGTATCCAATGGTGCCAACCTCAATGACGGTATGGATGGTATGTGCGCCGGCAACTCAGCCATCATAGGTGTGGCGCTAGGCATCTTGGCATACGTGTCATCACATATCCAATTTGCCGCCTACCTCAACATCATGTACATCCCAGGTTCTGAGGAGCTAGTGGTCTTCTTCTGCGCATTCATCGGAGCCTTGATAGGTTTCTTGTGGTACAATGCCTACCCTGCCCAAGTATTCATGGGCGACACGGGCTCGTTGACCATCGGAGGTATCATCGCCGTAGGTGCCATCATCATCCACAAGGAATTGCTGTTGCCTATTCTCTGTGGTATCTTCTTCGTGGAGAGTCTCAGCGTCATCGTGCAGGTATATTACTACAAGCTAGGCAAGCGCAAGGGCATCAAGCAGCGCATCTTCAAGCGCACACCTATCCACGACAACTTCCGCACACAAGACAGTCAGTTGGACCCAGAGTGCAAGTACCTCATCACGAAGCCACACAACGCTTATCATGAGTCGAAGATTACGATTCGTTTCTGGATTGTAACCATCATCTTGGCGGCATTGACCATCATCACATTGAAGATAAGATAAATACACGTACTAACTATCGTTAGACAAAACAATATAAAAGCAATGAGCAAAATTGTAATTTTAGGAGCTGGCGAAAGCGGCGCAGGAGCTGCCGTTCTTGCCAAGAAGGAAGGTTTCGAAGTCTTTGTGTCTGATATGTCTAAGATCAAAGACAACTACAAGAAACTGATGGATGAACATAACATCGAATGGGAAGAGGGACATCATACGGAGGAAAAGATACTGGATGCCGATGAAGTCATCAAAAGCCCTGGCATCCCTAAGGAAGCTCCCATGATACAAAAGTTGATGGCTAAGGGTACGCCTATCATCAGCGAGATAGAGTTTGCTGGCAGATATACGGATGCCAAGATGATTTGCATCACCGGAAGCAACGGAAAGACCACTACCACCTCCTTGATCTACCACATCATCAAGTCGGCTGGCTATGACGTAGGTTTGGCAGGCAACATCGGCAAGAGCTTGGCTTTGCAAGTAGCTGAGACACCTCACAAATACTATGTCATCGAGTTGAGTAGTTTCCAACTCGACAACATGTATGAGTTCCGTGCCAACGTAGCCATCTTGCTCAACATCACCCCTGACCACTTGGACCGCTATGAGTTCAAGATGCAGAACTATGTGGATGCTAAGATGCGCATCACACAGAACCAAACGGAAGAAGACAGTTTCATCTTCTGGAACGATGACCCTATCGTGAAGAAGGAACTGGAGAAATACCATCTCAAGTCACACCTCTGCCCATTCTCTGAGCAGAAAGAGGAGGGATGCGTAGGTTATATCGAAGACGGAACATTCAAGCTCGACTTCCCTACCGTCTTCGAGATGCCACAGGCAGATATGAGCCTCCGTGGCAAGCACAACATCTACAACAGTCTCGCCGCAGCCTTGGCTTGCAATATCGCAGGCATTGACAAGGAGACCTTGCACAAGGGACTCAGCGACTTCCCTGGCGTAGAGCACCGCTTGGAAAAGGTAGGCAAGTTTGGTGGTGTATATTACGTCAACGACTCAAAGGCAACCAACGTGGATGCGTGCTGGTATGCTCTCGAAAGCATGACTACCCCTACCATCCTCATCATCGGTGGCAAGGACAAGGGCAATGACTACAACCAAATCAAGGACTTGGTAAAACAGAAATGTGCCGGCATCGTCTATCTGGGCGCTGACAACAAGAAGTTGCACGACAACTTTGACGAGTTGGGCATCCCTGTACGTGATACCCATAGCATGAAGGACTGCGTGGCAGCCTGCAAGGAACTCGCCAAGCCAGGCGACACCGTACTGTTGAGTCCTTGCTGTGCTAGCTTCGACCTCTTCAAGAACATGGAAGACCGCGGCGAGCAGTTCAAAACATTGGTTAGAGAATAAGACAAGTAAAAAACGATAATGAACAATAAGGCTATTGGCAATATATTCAAGGGAGACAAGGTTATCTGGATGGTATTCTTCTTTCTCTGTATGATCAGTATCGTTGAGGTTTATTCAGCCTCAAGCTCATTGACATACAAGAGCGGCAACTACATGGCACCAGTCATCAAGCACATCTTCATCTTGTGCTTTGGTGTCTTCACCATGATATGTATGCTGAAAGTCAAGTGCAAATACTTCAAGATAGCCACCCCATTCATGTTGATTCTCTCGTTCTTGCTACTCATCTGGGTCGTAATAGCGGGACAAGCCACGAATGGTGCGTCTAGATGGATCAATCTGGTGGGCATACAATTCCAGCCATCAGAGCTTGCCAAGGGAGCTGTTGTCCTAGCCGTCGCCCAGATTCTCAGTGCCATGCAGACAGACCATGGAGCAGACAAGCGAGCCTTTAAGTTCATCTTGTCGGTATGCAGCATCTTCGTCTTCTTCATCGGAATCGAGAACCTGTCAACCGCCATGCTGCTCTGTATCACCATCCTGTGCATGATGATTATCGGACGAGTGCCCATGAGCCAGATAGGCAAGTTGCTAGGCTTTTGCTTCATTGGCATCGCCATCATCTTCACCCTGGTCATGGTCGTCGGAAAAGACAAGAACGAGATGCCGCAAGCCGACAACACGTTGACAGAGCAGGTAGGCAAGGAAAAGGAAGAACCTTCAGCCTTCGATAAGACCTTCCATAGAGCCGACACTTGGAAATCCCGTATTGACAAGTTTCTCAACAGCAAGCCTGTGGCTCCGGAAGATGTCGATTTGGACAAAGATGCCCAAGTAGCACATGCCAACATCGCCATCGCCTCCTCCAATGTCATCGGCAAGGGACCGGGCAACTCCGTGGAGCGAGATTTTCTCTCGCAGGCATTCTCCGACTTCATCTATGCCATCATCATCGAAGAGATGGGTATATTCGGAGCATTCTTCGTAGCCTTCCTATACATTATATTATTATATAGGGCTGGAAGCATCGCCAACAGATGCGAGAATAATTTCCCGGCATTCCTGGCGATGGGCTTGGCGATACTGCTCGTGACGCAAGCACTCTTCAACATGCTGGTGGCTGTAGGACTGGCACCGGTGACAGGACAACCACTGCCGCTCATCAGTAGAGGTGGAACGTCAACCGTCATCAACTGTCTCTATGTAGGCATCATACTTAGCATCAGCAGAACAGCCAAGAAAAAAGATGGGCAAAACGATGCCTTAGCAACAGCAAATGCTGCTTCCACATAAAAAATCGCTATAAAAATAGTGAAAAATGACTTGTTATAGATTTTTTTAGTTATCTTTGCGTTAAATTTTGAAGAATATGAATAATGAACTTAGAATTATCATAAGTGGCGGCGGAACGGGAGGTCACATCTTCCCTGCAGTATCTATCGCCAACGCCATCAAGGCCAAACACCCTGAGGCTAAGATTTTGTTTGTTGGTGCACTGGGCAGAATGGAAATGCAGCGTGTGCCAGACGCAGGCTATGAAATCAAGGGCCTGCCTATCTGTGGGTTTGACCGTAAGCATCTTCTAAAGAACATCTCTGTTCTCTTCAAGATATGGAAAAGCCAAAGAATGGCAAAGAAAATCATCAAGGACTTCCAGCCTATGGCAGCTGTAGGCGTGGGTGGCTACGCCAGTGGTCCTACGCTCAATGTATGTGCCAGCAAGGGTATCCCATGCTTGATACAAGAGCAAAACTCTTATGCGGGCGTCACCAACAAGTTGTTGGCTAAGAAGGCTGACAAGATTTGCGTGGCATACGAGGGAATGGAGCGTTTCTTCCCTGCTGACAAAATCATCATGACGGGCAACCCTGTAAGACAGAACGTGCTCGACAACAAGATGACAAAGGAAGAGGCTCGCCAGCAATTCGGACTCCAACCCAACAAGAAGACAATCCTGTTGGTAGGTGGCAGTTTGGGAGCAAGAACCATCAACGAAAGCGTATTGAGCCACTTGGAAGTCATCGAGAAGAGCGACATCCAGTTTATCTGGCAAACAGGCAAATACTATAGTGCCTCTATCCAAGAGCAACTGAAAGGCAAGGAGATACCAAACCTCAAGGTCTTGGACTTCATCAGCGACATGGGTGCTGCCTATCGTGCAGCCGACTTGGTCATCAGCAGAGCAGGTGCCAGCAGCATCAGCGAGTTCTGTCTCATCGGCAAGCCAGTAATCCTGGTGCCTAGTCCAAACGTGGCAGAAGACCACCAGACCAAGAATGCCATGGCATTGGTCAACAAAGACGCTGCCGTATATGTAAAAGACTGCGAGGCACCAAGCCTACTGATAGACAAGGCTATCAGCATCGCGGGTGACGAGAACAAGCTCAACTCACTGAGTGAGAACATCAAGAAGTTAGGATTCAAGAACTCTGCCGACGTCATTGCCGACGAAGTCATTAAATTAGCAAGAAGATAATGGAACTGAAAGATATTAAATCCGTATATTTTGTAGGTGCTGGTGGCATCGGCATGAGCGCCATCGCTAGATATTTCCTCCATATCGGAGTGGTCGTTGCAGGTTATGACAAGACACCTTCCGCCTTGACCAAAGAGTTGGAGAAGGAAGGAATGGACATCCACTACGAGGAGAACGTAGCATTGATTCCTGCGGCATGCAAAGATGCTAGTTCTACACTTGTCATCTATACACCAGCCATTCCTCAGGAACACCAAGAGTTGGTCTATTTCCATGAGAATGGATTCACCATCGAGAAGAGAGCGCAGGTACTTGGCACATTGACACGCAGTCACAAGGGACTCTGTGTCGCTGGTACCCATGGCAAGACCACCACATCGACCATGTGCGCACATATCATGCACCAAAGCCATGTGGATTGCAACGCCTTCCTAGGTGGTATCTCCAAGAATTATGGCACCAACTATATTCTCTCCGACAAGAGCGATTATGTTGTCATCGAAGCCGACGAGTTCGACCGCAGTTTCCATTGGTTGCGTCCTTGGATGAGTGTCATCACTGCCACCGACCCAGACCATCTCGACATCTATGGCACCAAGGAGGCTTACCTAGAGAGCTTCCGTCATTACACAGAGTTGATTCAGCCAGGCGGCGCCCTCATCATCCACAAGAACTTGGAGATGAAGCAGCACGTACAGGAAGGAGTCAAGATCTATGAGTATAGCCTCAACGAAGGCGACTTCCATGCAGAGAACATCAAGATAGACAACGGAGAAATCACCTTCGACTTCATCTCGCCAGTGGAAAGCATCTCAAATGTAGAGTTGGGACAACCAGTGCCTATCAACATCGAGAATGCGGTAGCTGCTATGGCAATGGCGCAACTGAATGGTTGCACAGCAGAAGAAATCAAGGAAGGCATCAAGACATACGAAGGAGTGGAAAGACGCTTCGACTTCAAGATCAAGGACGACAAGCACGTGTTCCTATCAGACTATGCCCACCATCCTAAGGAGATATATCAAAGCGCCAAGAGCATCAGAGAACTCTACAAGAATCGTAAGATCACAGCCATCTTCCAGCCTCATCTCTATACCAGAACGAGAGACTTCTACAAGGATTTTGCTGATAGTCTGAGTATTCTCGACGAAGTGATTCTCTGTGACATCTATCCAGCACGAGAGGCGCCTATTCCAGGCGTGACATCAGAACTCATCTACAAGAACCTCAAGCCAGGCGTAGAGAAGAGCATGATTCACAAGGAAGACGTACTCGACCTCGTCAAGAAGAGAGACTTCGACGTGCTCATCGTACTGGGAGCGGGCGACTTAGACAACCTCGTACCACAAATGGCTGAAATCCTCAAGCAAAAAGAATGCGCATCAACTGGAAGAAAATAACAATCATCACGCTAGATCTCATCATTGGCACATATCTAGTCTTCGCTTTCACCAAGTTTAACCAACCTGATGAATCGGACAAGATATGCACCAAGGTGAACATCAACATACAAGACGAGATGACCAATGGATTCCTGGACGCCAAGGAAATCAAGAAAAGGCTTGAAGCCAAGAAAATATATCCCTTGGAGAAGCCACTCCAGAAAGTCAGCGCAAGAACCATAGAGGAGACTCTCAAGCAAAGTCCGTTCGTCAAGTCTGTAGAATGTTACAAGACCCAAGATGGTATGGTTGACATCAGCCTCACCCAAAGGATGCCCATCGTAAGAATCAAGAGCGTGAACAAGGATGATTACTATGTGGATGACCACTGCCAGATCATGCCCAACACGAAATACACCAGCGACCTCATCATTGCCACAGGCTTCATCAGCAAATGGTATGCACAGAAATACATCTCCATACTCAGCAAGGCTCTGATGGCAAACGAACTTTGGAGAAACCAAATCGAGCAGATCAACGTCTTGCCCAACAGAGGTATCGAACTAGTGCCACGTGTAGGCGACCACATCATCTATCTAGGAAACCTGCCAGAGACATCGGAGGTGGAGAAGAGAGAGCAGAAGATTCAAGAATTCGTCAACAAGAAGATGACGCGACTGGAGAATTTCTATAAATATGGGCTTTCGCAGGCAGGCTGGAACAAATACTCTTACATTAATCTAGAGTTTGACAACCAGATTATTTGCAAAAAGCATCACAACAGCTAAGAATATAAAAATATAAGATAATAATAACGACTATGCCAAAGGAATTTATCGTAGCAATAGAGCTCGGCTCATCAAAGATGACAGGCATTGCAGGACAGAAGAACTTGGACGGCAGCATCACTGTACTGGCTCTCGTCGAAGAAGACTCGTCTTCCTGCATCAGAAAAGGTGTAATCTACAACATAGACAAGACATGCCAATGCTTGACCAGCATCATCAACAAATTGCAGACTACGCTCAAGCAAGACATCACCAAGGTCTATGTGGGTGTAGGAGGTCGTTCTATCAGAAGTGTCAAGAATGTAATCGTCAAGGATTATCCTGAGAACACGCTCATCACCAAGGACATGATCGACGTGCTGATGGACATCAATAGCAGCATGACATATCCTGACCAGGAGATATTGGATGTCATCACACAAGAATACAAGGTGGACAACCAGTATCAGACTGACCCTGTTGGCATACAATGCAGCCACATGGAAGGCATTTTCCTCAATATCTTGTGGAGAAAGAGTTTCTATAATAACATCAACATTTGCTTCAATAAAGCAAATATCCATATCGCAGAAATGTACCTTGCCCCATTGGCAATGGCAGACAGCGTATTGACCGATACCGAAAAGCGTGCCGGTTGCGTACTGATCGACCTCGGTGCAGACACCACGACCGTCTCTGTTTATTACAAAGACAGACTACGCCATTTGTCAGTCATTCCACTGGGTGGCAACAATATCACCAAAGACTTGACCTGCCTACAGATAGAGGAGAAAGATGCAGAGAAGATGAAACTGAAGTATGGCAAAGCCTATACAGATATCAAGGAAATCGACCCTAAGCTCAACTATTCCATAGACAAGGAACGTGTCGTAGAAAGCAAGAAGTTTATCGAGATCATCGAGGCAAGAACAGAGGAAATCGTAGAGAACGCTTGGTTCCAGGTTCCTTTGGAATATGCCGACAAGCTATTGGGCGGCATCGTCCTCACAGGCGGTGGAAGCAACATGCCTGAGATAGACAAGGTATTCAAGAAGCATACCAACATCTCGAAGATTCGCTTCGCCAAGTTCGTCACACAGACGGTGAAGACGAAGGATTCAAAGATCAACAACCACGATGGAACGATGAACACCATCCTCGGCATACTCGCAAAGGGTGACATGAACTGCGCTGGCGAAGAAATCAACAACGACCTCTTCAACAACGCTGAGAGAACCACTACCACAGACAGTTCTTATAGAGCACAGAGAAACCCTAACGAGACAGCTGGTACTGGCGTCGTTCCTACACCTGAGGACAAGAAGCTCAGAGAAGAAGAACTCAGAAAGAAGAAAGAAGAGGAAGAAAGACTCGCCAGAATCGCAGAGGAAGAGGAGCGAGAAAGAGAAGAAAAGAAGAAGAGAGAGAACAGCTTCTTCCACAAAGGCTTCCGCAAGATCAAGGACTTCTTCATCGACACTATCTCTGAGGAAGAATAAATGGTAAATCAATTTTAAATCATAGTAATCATGCAAGATAACAAACCACATATACTCGATTTCGGCGAGCCTGAGAAAGAGAACAGCATCATCAAGGTCATCGGTGTGGGAGGTGGCGGTGGAAATGCCGTCAACCACATGTATCGCGAAGGCATCCACGATGTCAGCTTCGTCTTGTGCAATACCGACAACCAAGCCCTCAACGATTCTCCCGTGCCAGTGCATCTGCAACTGGGTAAAGAAGGACTCGGAGCTGGCAACAAACCAGAAAAGGCTAAGCAAGCTGCCGAAGAAACCCTTGACGACATCAAGCACATGCTGGACGACGGCACTAAGATGGCATTCATCACAGCAGGTATGGGTGGTGGTACCGGTACAGGTGCCGCTCCTGTCATCGCTAGAGTGAGCAAGGAGTTGGGCATCCTCACCGTAGGAATCGTAACCATCCCGTTCAAGTTTGAGGGTGCCAGGAAAATCGACCAAGCCCTCGATGGTGTTGAGGAAATGTCAAAGCATGTGGATGCCCTCTTGGTCATCAACAACGAGAGACTTCGCCAGATCTACCCAGACTTGGCAGTACTCGATGCTTTCGGAAAAGCCGACGACACACTGAGCGTTGCTGCCAAGAGTATCGCAGAAATCATCACGGTACATGGCCTTATCAACCTCGACTTCAACGACGTGAAGACTGTCTTGAAAGATGGTGGCGTAGCTATCATGAGTACTGGATATGGCGAGGGAGAAGGCAGAGTGAAGAAAGCCATTGACGATGCCCTCAATTCACCTCTTCTCAACGACAATGATATTTTCAACTCCAAGAAGATCCTCTTGAGCATCGCTTTCGCTAGCGAGAAGAAGGACAATCCAGGTCTCACCATGGACGAGATGAACGATGTCAACGACTTCATGGAGAAGTTCGGCGACGACTTCGAGTTGAAATGGGGACTTGCCATCGACCCGGAGTTGGGCAGCAAGGTAAAAGTCACCGTCTTGGCAACAGGATTCGGACTGGAGGACGTAGAAGGCATGAACAGACACCTCAAGAAGCATACCGAGGAGGAGTCTAGAAGAATTGCCGAAGAGGAAGAGAAGAGAGCCGAGAACGAAGAAAGAAGAAAGCGTTATTATGGCAGTGATGGCAACACCACCCAATATAAGCGCCATCCTCATATCTTCTTATTTAAGCCAGAGGATTTGGACAATGAAGACATCATCCTTCAAGTAGAGGGTACTCCTACGTACAAGAGAACCCGCCAGATGCTGGAAGAGATACGCAACATCGCCTCTGGAAACAGAGAAGAAGAAAGCCCTAAAGATAGCGAACCTATCCAAGGCGTCATCAGCTTCGCTTAAGCAAATAGAGTCTTGAGAACAGGCAACGACTTCAATTCAGGAAAATTGGGAATATGAAGTCGATAATAATCCACAATCACCTCTACACAATGATTCCGTTGCAAACGGGACATTGAGTAGAGGTGCATTGTTTTATAGCTCAGCCTAAACAACTGAACCAAGGAATGAGTATCTTCTATGGACAAGAAATGAGCATGATTGGGAACATGAGGCACAAAGCATCCCTCCTCTAAGTCAAAGAAGCAATTCTCCTCCCAATCCGACAAGTTGGGCTGAAGACCGAGGAACAAGGTCAACTTCATCAGAAATACCAAATGGAAATTGGCAATCTCGCCTTGCGAGACATCCAACCACATTAAACTTTGAGCAACAAAATCGAACAAAGGTTGATTGGTCTGCTCATATCGGGTGGAATACAACAAGAACTCTGCCAAGAAAAGCGAGATAGACAGTTTGATGGGAGAAAAAGGAATTCCACCATAAGGATAGGAAACCGACACGTTCTTCAAACGTTGAAAATCTTGGTTAGCCCTAAAATCAAACTGTACTTCAAGCAAAGTCAAAGGCTGGAAGTATTGACGCTTCATCTTACCCTTTGCGGATTTAGACAAAGGCACGAGAAAGGTCAAACGTCCATGAGTCTCCGTCAGAACATCGACGATGAATCGAGTGTCACCATACTTCAACGAATGCAGCACAATAGCCCTTGTTTTTTCCAGCATAACCAAGCATTTATGAGTTTACAAGGGCAAAATTACAAAAAAACAAGCAATTATCGAAAATTTTCACCAAAAAATTTGCGGGATTGAAATAAATGTCGTAACTTTGCACCCGCAAAAAGGCAAATGGTCCCTTCGTCTATCGGTTAGGACGAGAGATTTTCATTCTCTAAAGAGCAGTTCGACTCTGCTAGGGACTACATTAGAAAATAAAAAATAATAAATATTTAAGATGGCAAATCATAAATCATCAATCAAGAGAATCCGTCAGGACAAGAAGAAGGCTTTGCACAATAAGTATTATGCAAAGACTATGCGTAACGCTGTTCGCAAGTTGCGCAACATGACTGATAAGGAAGAGGCTACAAAGCTCTACCCTACAGTTCAGAAGCTTTTAGACAAATTGGCTAAGATCAATGTTATCCACTGCAACAAGGCAGCTAACTTGAAGTCAGGTTTGGCTCAGCACATTGCTAAGTTGGGTTAATTTCGTCTTAGATAACAAAAAGATACGTAAGGTTGCAATCCTTTTTGGATTGCAACCTTATTGCGTTATAGGCATTTATGCCTTTTTTAGAATAATCTCTCGTTTTTGTAGTTTTTTAGCAACAAAAATTGTATAATCTCACCTTTTTTGCGTATCTTTGCACGAAAATATACTAACGCAAAGAAATGGCAGAAAATCAAAACACCGCAAATAATTATTCAGCGAGCAACATCCAAGTCCTAGAAGGTTTGGAGGCTGTTCGTAAACGTCCGGCAATGTACATCGGTGACATTTCGGAAAAAGGTCTCCACCACTTGGTGAACGAGACCGTCGATAACTCTATCGACGAGGCTATGGCTGGTTATTGCACAGACATTGAGGTCACCATCAACCCAGACAACTCCATCACTGTAGAAGATAATGGTCGTGGTATTCCTGTCGATATGCACGAAAAGCTTCACAAGTCAGCCTTGGAGGTCGTTATGACCGTGCTCCATGCCGGTGGTAAGTTCGACAAAGGCTCATACAAGGTTTCTGGAGGTCTTCACGGTGTGGGTGTAAGTTGTGTGAATGCACTCTCTACCCACATGATGTCACAAGTATTCCGTGGTGGTAAAATCTATCAGCAGGAATATGAGAAGGGAAAACCTCTCTACCCTGTAAAGGTTGTCGGCGAGACCGACAAGCGTGGTACACGCCAGCAGTTCTGGCCAGACCCAACCATCTTCACCCATACGGTCTATAAGTGGGACATCATCGCTAGCCGTATGCGAGAGTTGGCGTTCTTGAATGCAGGCATCAAGATTACACTCACCGATCTTCGCCCAGACGAGGAAGGAAAGACCAAGCAAGAGGTTTTCCATGCGAAGGATGGACTGAAGGAATTCGTGCGCTACGTAGATCGCCATCGCACACATCTCTTCGACGACGTCATCTATCTCAAGACAGAGAAACAAGGCATTCCTATCGAGATTGCCATCATGTATAACACCGACTATTCTGAGAATATCCACTCATACGTCAACAACATCAATACCATTGAGGGTGGTACTCACCTCACAGGTTTCCGTATGGCGTTGACCCGTACACTCAAGGCATACGCCGAGGCTGCCCCTACTATCTCCAAGCAGATAGAGAAAGCCAAGGTAGAGATTGCACCAGAGGACTTCAGAGAGGGTTTGACCGCAGTCATCTCCATCAAGGTAGCAGAGCCACAGTTTGAGGGACAGACCAAGACCAAGTTGGGCAACAGTGAGGTACAAGGTGCCGTACAGCAAGCAGTAAACGAGGCTTTGGCAGACTACTTGGAGGAGCATCCAGACGAGGCAAAGCGCATCTGCGAAAAGGTCGTCTTGGCAGCTACAGCTCGTATCGCAGCCCGCAAGGCTCGCGAGAGTGTTCAGCGCAAGAACTTCATGACCGGCGGTGGTCTCCCTGGCAAGCTTGCCGACTGCTCTATCAAGGACCCTAAGGAATGTGAGATCTTCCTTGTCGAGGGTGATTCCGCTGGTGGTTCTGCTAAGCAAGGCCGTGACCGCTTCCATCAGGCAATTCTCCCATTGAGAGGTAAGATTCTGAACGTGGAGAAGGTACAATGGCACAAGGTATTCGAGGCTGAGTCTGTCATGAACATCATCCAGAGTATCGGCGTACGATTCGGCGTAGATGGTGAGGACAGCAAGGAAGCCAACACCGACAAGTTGCGTTATGACAAGATTATCATCATGACCGATGCCGATGTCGATGGTTCTCACATCGACACACTGATTATGACATTGTTCTATCGCTTCATGCCAAAGGTCATCGAAGAAGGCCATTTGTATATCGCGACACCACCACTCTACAAATGTACTTATCGTAGCAAGGTGAGCGAGTACTGCTACACCGAGCAACAGCGACAGGCATTCCTCGACAAATACGGCGAGGGACAGGAAGACAAGAATATCCACACCCAGCGATACAAAGGTTTGGGTGAGATGAACCCAGAGCAGCTTTGGGAAACCACCATGGACCCATCCACACGCTTGCTCAAGCAGGTGACCATCGAGAATGCAGCGCAAGCTGACGAAATCTTCTCCATGTTGATGGGAGACGATGTGGAACCACGCCGCGAGTTCATTGAACAGAATGCTACTTATGCAAACATTGATGCATAAAGACCATATTAAAAGGCAGACTTTTTCTAAGGTCTGCCTTTTTTAAAATTATCCAACTATATAATCAACCTAAACAACTATCCATATATGACACAAAAAAGAATGCTTGCAATAGCAACATGGATGGCAACACTTACCGTAACACAAGCGCAGACTTTACCGATGAAGTTATGGTATAACCGCCCCGCTATTGCTTTTGAAGAGTCTCTGCCTATAGGCAACGGCAAGTTGGGTGCCCTCGTTTATGGCGGTGCCGACAACGACTCCATCTACCTGAACGACCTTACCCTATGGACAGGAAAGCCTGTCAATCCTAATGAAGGCAAAGGTTCCAGCAAATGGATTGCAACCATCAGAAAGGCACTCTTCAACGAGGATTACAAAACAGCTGATTCCTTGCAGCACTACGTGCAAGGACACAATTCAGAATACTACCAGCCTTTAGGCAGACTGAACATCAAGGATGCCAATACTGGGGTTGCTACCCAGTATAAGCGACAGTTGAGCCTTGATAGCGCTTTGGTAACATTATCGTACCAAAGAAACGGCATTCAGTTTACAAGAGAGTATTTCGCATCTCATCCCGACAAGATGATAGGCGTGAAGCTCAGTGCGTCCCAGAAAGGAGCTATCAACTGCGACATCTCCCTCACCTCCCTCATTCCTCATTTGGTAAAGGCATCCGCCGATCAACTCACCATGACGGGACATGTGACAGGTGATGAGAAAGAGAGCATCCATTACTGCACCATCCTGAAAGTCAACAACACAGATGGACAAATCTCCGTTAGCGACTCCACCTTACACCTACAAGATGTCTCCGAAGCAACTATCTACTTGGTCAACGAGACCAGCTACAACGGCTTCGATAAACACCCTGTAAAAGAAGGAGCACCTTATCTGGAGAATGCGATGAATGACGCATGGCATCTCGTCAACTTCACCTACGATGAACTGCTCCAACGCCATCTTGCAGACTACAAGAAACTTTTCGACAGAGTGAACTTCCAACTTGCCAACGCTAAGTTTGACAAGGTTCGCCCTACCGACAAGCAACTTCTCGACTACAGCGACAACCAAGAGGTCAATCCATACCTGGAGATGCTCTACTTCCAATACGGCAGATACCTCCTCATCAGTAGTTCAAGAACACCAGGTGTGCCAGCCAACCTACAAGGTCTATGGGCACCCGCCCTCTACTCACCATGGCGTGGAAACTACACCATCAACATCAACTTAGAGGAGAACTATTGGCCTGCCGAGGTAGCCAACCTCTCAGAGCTAGTTGCACCAGTGGATGGACTTGTCAAAGGACTCTCCATCACAGGAAGGCATAACGCACAAAACTTCTATGGCATCAACGAAGGTTGGTGTACCGGTCACAACACAGATGCCTGGGCAATGTCCAACCCTGTGGGCACAGGCAACGAAAGCCCTCAGTGGAGCAACTGGGCGATGGGCGGTGCTTGGCTCGTAGAAACCCTATGGGACCACTACGACTACACAAGAGACACCGACTATCTGCGCAACACAGCATACCCATTGATGAAGGGAGCATGCGACTTCTTGCTCAACTGGTTGATAGAAGACCCACACAACCCAAAGGAGTTGATTACTGCACCTTGTACCTCTCCAGAGGCTGACTATATCACAGACAAGGGTTACCGAGGAAGTTCATTCTATGGTGGCACAGCCGACCTAGCCATTATCCGTGAGCTTTTCAAGAACACCATCAAGGGTGCGCAAGTCTTGGGTATCGACCAAGCATACGCAGAGAGATTGCAAGCATCCCTCGACCGTCTGCGTCCTTACCACATAGGCAAGCGAGGCAACTTGATGGAATGGTACCACGACTGGGATGACCAAGACTGGCATCATCGCCATCAATCCCATTTGCTGGGTCTCTATCCTTTCCATCAGATTTCCGTCAGCGGCACACCAGAACTGGCACAAGCAGCCACCAAGACCTTGGAAATCAAGGGTGACAACTCTACCGGATGGAGTACAGGATGGCGCATCAACCTATGGGCTCGCCTCCATCGACAAGACAAGGCTTACCAGATACTCCGCAAGTTGCTCACCTACGTAAGTCCAGAGATTTACAAGGACCGCAAGCATCATTCAGGTGGAACCTATCCTAATTTCTTCGATGCCCACCCACCTTTCCAGATTGACGGAAACTTCGGTGGAACAGCCGGCATTTGCGAGATGCTCATGCAGTGCGATGGCGACACCATGGAGTTGCTCCCAGCCCTGCCAGAGCCTTGGAAAAACGGAGAAATCAATGGTCTGAAGGCTCGTGGCAACTATTCCGTTGACCTTGTTTGGAAAGACGGGAAGGTAAAGCAAGCCAAAGTCACCAGTCTTTTGGGAGGCAAGTTAACGGTGCAATACAATGGCAAGAAGCAAGTACTGACACTCAAAAAAGGTAAATCCAAGATCCTCAAATAAAGGATACACATTCTTCTAATGACAAGAATTATCATCAGTATATTTCTAAGTTTGTTCTGGGTACTCAATTCTTTCTCACAGGAATTGGGTACCCATTGGATTTGCTATCCCCTACCCAATGATTCGTCTGAAGTCTTATTTAGTCACACTTACGTGAATCAAGGCAGACCTCAACAAGCCATCCTTTCCTTTGCCAGTCCCGGCAAATTGAGGGTATATGTCAATGAAAGGAACATCACCCAAGACCTCTGCTTCAGCAATCCCGATACCTCCACCGTCACCATCCAAACGTATGATGTCACCAGATTCATGCGTCCCGACTCCAATATCGTAGCCGTATGGTATGCCCCTACCCCAGGGCAGCCCATCTCCAAGCAACTCTCCCTAGAGTACTACGGAAAGGACCATACAGGAAGAGACTTCTACCATAAGGCAGATGGAGAATGGAAGTGCCATCTCCTCGAAGGCTGTTACATCAAGAGAGAGGAAGAGCATTTCGATGCCCGCTCCTATGACAACAACTGGAAAGCGACGGATTACGATCGCCGCCAATGGTTATCTCCCCTTGGAGCCTTTCAAGATGAGCCACAACTCTCGACATCGGCAGACATGTATCTTTGTCGCAACAGTCATCTCCAGCAGATATTGCTCCCTATCAGCTCACAAATGACCGAGGAAGGACTTTTGTGCGACTTCGAGAGAACATATCAGGGCACCATCCGATTAACGCTGAGAGAAGCCAAGAAAGGAGAAGTGCTACAGATAGGCGGCTTGACCTATACATGCAGTGGAGAAATGGATGAGCAAGCCTTCCGCCGATTCACCTATAGTATAGGCAGAAGTTTCACCATTACAGACAATCACAAGTTGAAGAAAATTCAAATCATGAACATCGAAGGCTTGGATTATTGATTCCAAAGCAACACACTATGACAGAAAGTGCCAACTTCAGAAATGTAATTTCAATCCCCCAAGCCAAGCATTACTTTGGTAGGGGCAATTACATCAACGACGCCCTATACCTAGTAGATAAAATCAAAGGGAGCAACTTGCCACAAAATTTCAAGCAGGCGAAATGCATCGTCATCTTGTTTTGCGAGAAAGGAGGATTCAAGTATGATTCAAAGGGAAGCACGATTTATGCAAGTCAAAACGACCTCGTGTTTTTCACAGATGGACAAGACATTTCTCACTTGCAAGCCCTATCCGACTCTTATCTTGGGCAAGCCATCTTCATCAGTACCAATACACTCTCCTGTATAGAGAACAGAGAATATAACGAGAACTGCCTACTCCACAGAATCCGGAAGACGAACAAGATCAAGCTTTCGCAACAAGAGATGGATACCTTCAACGATATTTTCACACTCATCAGCGAAGGAATCTCATCCCACACTAATGGTCACCAAATCATAGCCTACATCAAATTGATAATAGCCATTATCAATCTAGTGTTCAGCAAGGATTTATCATCCGACTGCCACACCTTAGATTACGAAGAACTGAAATACCAACAATTCATCAACCTCGTAGAAGAAAAACTGATTCTAAAGATTCCTATTTCAGAATATTGCCAAGAACTAGAAATATCTAAAACGCACCTTTCGCATATAGTCCATCTCTTCGCAGGAATAACTCCTCAGAAATACATCCATAAAAAACTAATCAATCGCATCTGCATCGTTGCAGAAACCACCTCAGCCGAATCCATGCCCATATACAAAATAGCAGAACGATTTCACTTTCGTTCTGCCTCCGAGCTATCTCGCTTCGTCAAGCGAGAAATCAAAATAAGTCTTTCTACTTATCGCTGTTTAGAATCTGTTGAGCAACAGTACATAATTCATCATACCACTCTTGACCAAATCGTTTGACCAGCGGACCTTCCAAGAACCGATAGACAGGAAGGTTCAATTCCTCCCCTTTCTTGATGGCAGCCTTACAGATACGCCACTTGTTGTAGTTGATGCCATAGATGCCATTGCCGAAATGCTTGGCACGGATAGGATACAAGGCGCAAGAAATCGGCTTCATAAACTTCGACTTTCCCTCACGATAAGCTCGTTCCAAGGCGCAAAGACAACAATTCTGGATGGTATGTCCATCGTTCATGTCCTTCAAGTCCTGATAGCAAGTAAAGACACAATCCTTGCCGTTCACGATACTCGTCACCAAGTCGCCCTCGATGTCTGTGTAAGCCACACCCTGTTTGTCGATGACCGCTTGGGCAGAAGCCGAAAGGTCGTCCCATACGGCATCCAAAGAGTCCTCTATCTCCATGATTTCATCCATGGTGACAGGAGCCCCCGCATCTCCCTCTATGCAACACTCGCCCTTGCAAGCATCCAGGTCACAGCAAAATTTCTCGGTGATAATGTCAGGTGAGACCAACACATCGCCCACCTGAAGAATACGTAGTTCGTCTTTGTTCATAAATGTCTTTGTCGAAATAAGGCGACATGCCTTACCTTATTAATATCGCTACCATTGTATCGGCGTCATGCCATTCTGCTGCAAATACTCATTGCAACGAGAGAAGTGATGATTGCCAAACCATCCACCTCTGTTGGCAGACAATGGAGAAGGATGCACACTCTGCAATACCAAATGACGGCTTGCGTCAATCAACGAAGCCTTGCTGCGAGCATAACCACCCCAGAGGATAAACACCAAATGGTCTTTGTCTTTGTTGAGAGCCTTGATGGCAGCGTCTGTAAACTCCTCCCATCCCTTGCGCTGATGACTTGCCGCCTGATGAGCACGAACGGTGAGAGTAGCGTTGAGCAACAACACTCCCTGCTTAGCCCAACGAGTCAAGTCGCCCGTCTGTGGCATAGGAGTACCGAGATCCATCTGAATCTCCTTGAATATATTCATCAATGATGGAGGGAATGGGATGCCATCAGGCACAGAGAAGCTCAATCCCATCGCCTGTCCCGGCTCATGGTAAGGGTCTTGTCCGATGATCACCACCTTCACATCATCAAAAGGGCAAAGATTGAAGGCGTTGAATATCAGCTTGCCCGGAGGATAACAAGGCGTATGCAAGTATTCCTCCTTCACAAAGTTGGTGAGATTCACAAAGTATTGCTTGTCAAACTCATCCCCAATATGCTGTCTCCAACTGTCTTCAATCTTTACGTTCATATAGATAATCTTTAATCAATAATCAAGTTCTCACCAGTCATGTCTGCAGGCTGCTCCAATCCCATGATGTGGAGGATAGAAGGAGCTACGTCAGCCAAACGACCATCCTTAACGGTAGCTGAGTTGTTGTCAGTTACGTAGATGAATGGAACTGGGTTCAATGAGTGAGCTGTGTTAGGAGTACCATCCTCGTTGATAGCGTTATCAGCGTTACCATGGTCAGCGATGATGATAGCCTCGTAGTCATTAGCCTTGGCTGCCTCGATTACCTCCTTCACGCAGTTGTCAACAGCATGAACAGCCTTTGCGATAGCATTGTAGATACCAGTGTGACCTACCATATCACCATTAGCGAAGTTGACAACGATGAAGTCATACTCCTGGGTATTGATGGCACCCACCAACTTATCCTTTACCTCGTAGGCACTCATCTCTGGCTTCAAGTCGTAGGTAGCTACCTTTGGAGAAGGAACCAAGATACGATCCTCACCCTCGTATGGAGTCTCACGACCACCATTGAAGAAGAATGTTACGTGAGCATACTTCTCAGTCTCTGCAGTGTGGAGCTGCTTCTTGCCCTGTGCGCTCAAGTACTCACCGAGGGTATTCATTACGTTCTCCTTAGGGAAGAGGATGTGAACGCCCTGGAAGCTTGCATCGTATGGAGTCATGCAGTAGTACTGCAAGTCCTTGATGGTGTGCATGCCTTCCTCTGGCATATCCTGCTGAGTCAACACCTGGGTCAACTCCTTGGCACGGTCGTTACGATAGTTGATGAAGATGATGACATCACCTTCCTTGATGGTACCATCTACAGTAGAGTTGTTGATTGGCTTGATGAACTCGTCGGTCACGCCCTCGTCGTAGCTTTCCTGCATAGCCTGTACCATATCGGTAGCCTGCTTACCCTTAGCGTCAACGAGCAAGTCGTAAGCTTCCTTCACACGATTCCAACGCTTGTCACGGTCCATGGCGTAGAAACGACCTACGATGCTGGCGATGTGAGCGTCATTCTTCTCACAAACAGCCTGCACTTCCTCGATGAAGCCCTTACCGCTCTTAGGGTCAGTGTCACGACCATCCATGAAACAGTGAACGTATGTCTCCTTCAAGCCATACTCCTTACCGATTTCGATCAACTTGAAGAGGTGATTCAAAGAAGAGTGAACACCACCCGTAGAGGTCAAGCCCATCAAGTGGAGCTTCTTGCCAGTCTTCTGTGCATAGCTATAAGCGTTGATGATTTCCTGATTTTTCAAGATGTCACCGCTTTCACAAGCCTTGTTGATCTTAACGAGATCCTGATATACCACGCGACCTGCACCGATGTTGAGGTGACCTACCTCAGAGTTACCCATCTGTCCGTCAGGCAAACCTACGTTTTCACCGCAAGCCTGGAGCTGAGAGTGTGCAGAAACTGCTGTCAAATAATCCAAGTAAGGAGTTGGAGTGTTATAGATTACATCCCCCTTACCATGCTGTCCGATTCCCCATCCATCGAGAATCATCAAAAGAGCTTTTTTTGCCATAATTACATAAAATAAATAAAATTCGAATTTCCGTGTGCAAAGTTACAATAAATAGAGAAAAGCACAAAATAAATCGAGACTTATTTTTCATTTCGAGCGTAGCGTAGCCCATCTTCAGATACAATATTTCATCCATTGCCTCGTTTCTTAATTAAGCAAACGAAATCATTTATCACAAACATCCTAGCGGCTATGAGCAATAGAATTTTACAACTTGACTTCCTCAAAGGCATCCTCATCATCAATGTCATCATGATTCACTTGATATATTTAGGTGAATGCCATCCTGACTTCAAGCGTTTTCTGTTGCTCTTCACCACGCCATCGTTTTTTGTCATCTCCGGCTACCTTGCCCATGTCAACAAGCCTACTCGCCTTTTCTCGAAGAAGGTGTTTTGGTGGCTCGTACCTTACATCATCATGGAGGGTGCCTACATCGTGATGGCATCCCTCTTGCCCATCAAGGAGCATATCGACCAACTTTCGCTTGCGGTTTTCCTCGACCACCTGTTTCTGTCACCACTAGGTCCCTACTGGTACATTCACGACCTCATCGTATGCTATGTGGGCTACTTTTCACTCCACAAGGCTTTAACGGCAAAGCGCTTATGGCTCATCATACCATATATCATCATCATGATCATCCTCGCCTTGTCTGTCCCTAAATATACCAGTCTTCAGAGCGTTCTGTTCTTTAGTGCGGGTATCATCATCAAGCACTCCACAGATAACTTCGTCAAGTTTTTCCATCCTTCATGGATAGCCCTCCCTATCCTAGCCATCTTGTACATCTTCCATGACGACGTGAAGATGATCGACTTGATTCGCAATGTCATCATCTCCTACATAGCAATGGGTTCATTGCTTTTCGTCTATTCCTATCTCCCGAAAAAGTTCATCCATATCATCAATATGGTTGGGCGCAACACACTTGCCATCCTTCTTTTTTCACCGATGTTCACCATCATCACCAAGCGTTTTGTGCCTCTTTTCTCATTCGACCCTACCACCATCCTCTTCACGGTGGTATCAGTCACCTTCTGCATCGTGGGCTGTCTCGCCGTCACCTACCTACTGGACAAGTGCAGATGCTCGTCCTATCTCTTCGGAGAAAAGCAGTATCTCAAGTTGTAAAACTGCACCGAAGAGGTCGCTTGACATATGTCACGCAATCGTTTGGCGACCGCTTGACAATCTGTTGGCGACCGCCCGAAGATTGTTTGGCGGTCGCCAATAGATCTTTCGACAAATGGCGAAAGACTTGCGAGCCTAGATGCGCAGGCGAACGAACTGGGAGGCTCATGGCAAAAGGACGAGGAGTCTTTGGCTAATAGAAATACTATATTTGCACCATGGAAAGTGCACTTTTCATGTAAATATGCACCGTGGAAGGTGCATATCTTGCACAAATCTGCACTTTTCAAGGTGCATTTTATCCAAATTCTACGTAGTTCGTGACGATGTAGAGTATGCCAATGGCGACATTCTCCCATTATGGAGTTTCGGATTGCTGTATTAGAACGACAGCTTGACGACTCTGCAATCCAAAGATAGCCAACTCTTCCACTTCTTAGGAAGCAGACATGAAACAAAAAGTCCCGACATTTTTGGAAAAACGTCGGGACTTTTTTATAAAAACCTCGGGACTTTTTTCTCCTTGCCTGCCGTAGCATTGAAAAAGGCAAGGAAAAGAAATCGTTCACATCTACTAATTCTTTCTCAAATAATTCATCTGAACATTTACAGGGCAGGCATTGCTTGTCTTCTCGGTGTATTCAGCGACCTTGAGCGAAGCGGTTCCCTTGATGGTCTCCACATCAGTACCTACTTGGAAGAGATAAGTACCTGCATCTACCTTCCACTGGCTGTTAGCCTCATCGAAGCTGGCAAGATCGCGCTTTTCAAGTGTCATCTTCAAAGTCTGGCTCTCACCTGGCTTCAGCAACTTGGTCTTGCCGAAGGTTTTGAGTTCCTTGGCTGGCTTTTCATAAGCGCCCTTTGGAGCGGTGACATAAACCTCAGCAACTTCCTTGCCGGCAACCTTACCGGTATTCTTGATGGTTACGCTTACCTCAATATTGTTGCCTTTTGCCTTGACAGATGGTTTGCCAAACTCGAAGGTAGTATAGCTCAAACCATAACCGAACGGATAAGCCACATTCTTCTTGAAGGTGTCGAAGTAGCGGTACCCTACGTAGATATCCTCCTCGTGGTTGCTATAGTCGTAACCCTTGATGTTGCCCCTGCTCCAATCCAGCAGATTCTTGTAGGTGTACATATCGTAATCCTTGGCGAAGTTGGCGGTAGATGGATGGTCGGTAGCTGCAATAGGCCAGGTCATGGTCAACTTACCCGATGGATTCACCTTACCGGTCAGGATAT
>OMGV01000095.1_pt1 | contig 64685 bp, 48 predicted proteins | sample 1646111 | NCBI WGS metagenome assembly OMGV01 (sample SAMN05578590, study PRJEB25193) | human gut metagenome | biome: Human Microbiome; feature: human-associated habitat; material: feces | host: Homo sapiens | place: USA:Birmingham | reverse complement strand
ACCCTAGACCCACTGATTAAGAGTCAGTTGCTCTACCAACTGAGCTAAGGGTGCATTCTTTAAAGCCTCATTTCTGAATTGCGAGTGCAAAGGTACTGCTTTTATTTGATTCCACCAAATTTTTCGGCAACTTTTTTCTGTTTTTTTTAAAATTTCTTGTAAATGAAGGTTCCGAGACTATGCGAAACACCCCTTTTATTGAGGCTTTTTACCACATATATACCCTCGCTAAGTCCACTGACGCTCAATATGTTATCTTTCGCAAAAGCGCTCTTTACCACCTCTCCTTGCAGGGTTTCGAACAAAAAACACGTTGCATCCACATTTTTTGCTTCCGAAGGCAACTTCACGCTTTTCCCGTCACACTTCAACCATCGAGTTTTTCCAAATTCACCTCGCTTCATGCCATCAAAAGTGGAATTTTCTTGCGTCGGCGTACTCTCATTGCCATATCCATCCATGGAAGTAATGGCAAAATACAAGGGTTGTTCGTCGTCAAGCCCCTCCAAAGCGAGTCCATTTTCCATTTTTCTCGCCGAAATCAAGTTTCTCGCATCCGTCACATCGACCGGATAAGAACGACTCGCATATACATTATTATATATATAGGGAGTCACGACTGGCGTTCCATCCTCATACGAAGACCTATTTTTCCAAGTCAAAACGACCTCTCCCCCATTTCTGGAAACCTGAAAAGATGCAGGCGACTGCAATTTCTTATCACTCGCCCAAGTCATCGGAGGCACCAACGAGAGATAATGATTGAATTCTTTCGCCGTAAAATCATAGATGCCCTGCTTGTTGTCGAGGAAAAACTTGTTGCGGAAGAAAGCATATCCCAATCCTAGGTTGCGCAAGTGACACATCTCCGAGGTAACATCACCTATCTTCCATTTCCCCTCTTTTGGGTCGAGGAAGTAAATGGCGAGTCCCGGCACGACGATTTTGCCATCGCTTTGCTCAGCCCAGTCATTGGCAAAGGGAAAGAACTGCTCGTTGCGGAAGTACATCATCGGAAAGAGCTCATCCATCAAACCCGACTTCAACCACCCTTGCGCATCCTGGCACACTTTGGTATTGGCATTCCAGCCATGGCTCCAATAGCGAGTCAAGTCATCATACTTGCCGATTGGCGAGCAACTCATCTTCACCCAAGGCTTCGCCTGTTTCACGGCATCATGTATTTTCTGTACGATGCTCGTGATATATTGCCGTCCCTTGTCACGGCTCACCTTGATGTTCCAATTCTCGGGATAACGGATATAGTCGAGATGAATGCCATCGACATCATAGTTTCGGGTGATCTCGCCACAGATTTTCGCCAGATAGTTGCCAGTGCGTGTGTTCTCCGGATTCATATAGCCATCGGCATCTATCTTGCGGATGAGCCCAGGAAACCTGTTGCGAAGCGACTTGCACCCCAGCCCATTCCATTTGCCCACAGGTATCGTCACCACCCAGGCATGGCACTCCATCCCTCGCTTATGACACTCATCAATGGCAAACTTCAAGGCATCGTAGCCAGGGCTTTTGCCCGGAAAGCCCGACAAACAACCATCCCACGGCTCATAGGCAGAGGGGTAAATCATCGTGCCACGCACCCTCGTCTGAATGAGCACCGTATTGATATGCGCAGCCTGAAGACGGTCAAGGATGTCCGTCAACTCTCGCTTTTGCTTCTCTGCCGAATGAGCCGACTGCGCATAGGAGTGCGGCCAGTCGATGCCACCGATGGTCGTCAACCACACCGCACGCACCTCATACTTGGGAGCCACCTGGTTGCACAACAAACTTTGCGCTTGCACGGACCAAGCCATCGCAAGCGCCAACAATAACATATATAATTTACGTTTCATCTTGATTTCTTCTTACTTACTTTTTGCCGACTTGCATAAGTCGCCTACTTGATTTCCTTGAAACCCACCAGGCGATCCGTGCGATCCCCCAGTCCACGATAATAGACAAGCACTTGATACTTGTTGACCGTCTGGAAGAAGCTGCCTTCGGTAGATACCGGCATCGTGGAACCATCGTCACGAAGCACGAGATATTGATAACTGTAATATCCTTGTTTCAGGAGCACTCGTCCTTGATAAGAACCCGTTTCCTCATCATATTCCATGCGATAACTTGGCAAGAATTGGTCGTGCGTCCAGTCACCATTCAGATAGACTTCCCCTTGTTGGCGAGGCGCCTTGAGCGTGAAGTGTACCCACGCATAGTCGGAAGTATAGTCTATCTCCTCGTTATCACTATTACGGATGAAGAACGAACCTTGCGGCGCCTCATCATGAACATAACTCATGCGAGGTTCATCCGGAAAGACGAAGGCGTGGAAATGATCGCCATCCCACTTCAGTTCCTCCAATCCCATCGTCGTATGGTTCATGTCGAGCATCTCAAACTTGCGATACACGTTACCTGCCGAGAAGACCAAGTCTCGCTGATGCGACCATTGCAGGCCCTCGGCACTCACATAGTCAGGCTTCACGTTCCAGACCGCATTGTCCCATCTGCCATTTTGCAGCACGACGGTCTTCAACTGGCGCATTGGGTCGGTGACGCGCAAGTCGCCGTATTGCAAGGAGCACTTCACCTGCTGATGACTCTTGTTGATATCGATGTCGGTATTCGAGGTATAGCCGAGGGCTATGTTCACCTTCAGCTCCACCACCATAAAGCGAGCCGTAAGCACAGGTTGGCTGTCGTTATCCTCGTCAAAGACCGTCAGCTGATAGTTGCCGCTCATGGAGATGCGGCAATTTGAGTTGGGCAGGCGAAGGCGATAATGCGTATAGAGTTGGTTGGTGTTGAGCGACTCGTCGTAGTCATCTATGGTCAGTTCGCCATTGAAGCCAGAGATGTAATCACCGGCGAAGAGGTCGGACGACACCTTCCAGTCTGCATCGCAATGTTCTATCTTGTAGGTGTATCGGTGGTATTCGTGGGTCAAGTCGTCAAAGGCGATCAGAACGGACTGCCCATTCAGTTCCACCACAGGCATCGACTGCCAGTTGTCGCCAGCCACCACCTGCAGCGAGGCGATGCGAGGGCTGAGGATTTCGGATCGCTGGGCAGCAACGCACAAGTGGAAGAACAAAAGTAATGACACGACAAAACAATGCACAAAACCAATCTTGCACACAGCAACCCAAAGTGGATTTCTATTTACTCTAATCTGTTTCATGGTGCAAAGATAAAACAAATTGGCAAAACTGCCAAGGAAGCACAACCCAATTTTCTTATTATTCTAAAAAAACTATTAAAAATAAAAGATTCCCAGACGCCATTTGAGCACAGACTCTGCTAATAATCTATTTCATCAGTTTATATTGAGATGAAACTATTTGATTTTTATCCATAAAACCAGATTATATTTGGCTACAATCAGTGATATCGAGCAATAAATCCCCTTTTATAAGATTCTCTGTTTAGGTATGGATGTCACAGTTTTACTTTGACGTGTTACCGAACATCCACACACAGCAACAATCGCTATGATAACGAAAATCATACAGATAAGTTGTTTCATCACGTATTAATTAAAATTTTGAACATACCATACTAATCATTTTATGACTTCACCATAATCCGCTCCATCCTCTTCCTTCAAATACAAGTCTATTGCATTCAGATAATCTACTATTTCTTTATGCGTTAATTTTAGTTCTTTTATACAAGAGCAGAATTCCACAATAACGCCTTCGGGATTATAATTCCCTCGGCTATTAAAGATGAATATTTTTCCACCTTTATACACAAAGAGTTGCCTTGGAAAATGGGGTCCCATACCTTTGAAAGCATATATCCCTTCTCCCCAAAGATAATTGTTAGGAGAAATTAGGTTAACGACATTTTTACTTGCATTGGTATTTTTATATTCATAGTTACTCTCTATTTGTTCCGCTATACTGTCTGGCAAGCACACACTTTTAAGTGAATCTAAGCCCTGTCCCTGAGATAAGCAAGGAACAATACTACATATAAAACACGCTAGGATTTTATTGACTATCATATTTCTATTTTTTTGATTTCACAACTAAAACTTCCAACTCCTGTTTGTAATACAAGATAACTAATATAGCAAATTATAAATAATTCCTCTCAAAGCAAAAGGGATTATCAAAAACTTTACTAAAAGACAATAAATTGTAATTCCCCAAGCTATAGATAATGGAAGAAACACAAAGAACCACCAATCAGGAATCATCTGATTAAGATGATTTTCTTTGAATCTTTCATTTATAGAACGTATTTTTTTATTTGAAAAGAATCTTAAATACGAATACATTAACACAATTAGTAGATAAATGGATAATAAACAACCATCATTTCTACGACATGGGTCTCTTAATAGTTCACAAAAAGAAAATGCAACAGGCAGGAAAAGAAACGCAAAAACCATAGTCATATACAAGAAACTAAGAATCTTTGCAGATTCCCGTTTCTTTCTATAAGCCCAATATACTCTATAATATATATAATCCATTGTATATTATTTATGGTAATTGCCAGTTTATCATAAGCATCGAAACAAAAAAATCTCCATCTTTTTGAGATGAAGACCTTCTGTAGTCGATAGGGGAATCGAACCCCTATGCCAAGATTGAGAATCTTGTATCCTAACCATTAGATGAATCGACCAACGGCACATTATCAAAACAAGTTTGCGGAAGGTGGGGGATTCGAACCCCCGGTACGGTAACCCGCACGTCAGTTTAGCAAACTGGTGGTTTCAGCCACTCACCCAACCTTCCCGGTAGGACTCATTTCTGAATCACAAACATTGTTTCTCAAATGCGAGTGCAAAGGTAATACTTTTTTTCGGTTCCACCAAATTTTTCTTGAATATTTTTTCAAAAAAATGCACTTTTCTGTGTTTCCTTACCTTTTGCGCCCTACCCTCACACTTTTACACCTTATTATATATATAGGGTCTTAGAGTTCAGAACCCGTATATTGTCCCATAAACAAGATGGCACCCGTGCTGTGCTCCGTAATCATATAGATGAATGGACGATTGGCATGAAACTCTACCTTTCGTGGCTCAGGGCGCAAAGCCGTCATCGCCACCATCGCCATCGTCACAGCCGAAGCCTTGGTTCCCTCCTCGCTCACCTCGATCTTCGCCTTCTGCAGCATCTTCGAGATGCTCAGGTTACCAGACGCAAAATTGGAGAAGTCGGCACCACTGGTAAACATGGTCGGTGCGCCCAACTTGCTGATGATGTCATTGAGGCTTGTTTCCTGAGAGATGGTGAAACGAGGCAACTTGAGGTCAACCACACACTCATCCATACTTCTTCTCAACTCGCTAACTTTCTTGGCATCCAAACCTGCCATCACCTCATCTATCGACTTGCCACGGTTAGGCAAAATCACAGTCATGGAGTAAGAACCATTACCGTAAGGGAGGTTGACAGCAGCGAAATCAGCATTGTCCATATACTGATACTTGCCGTTGCGATGCATCATCTGCGTCTTCTTGATGTCACGAGTATAACTTTGGAAGTTCTCCAACTTGGTCTGGCGTGTATCAAACTTGTCCGTCCAAGTGCCATTGAAATAGATGGCATTCATGATATAGGACACAGCACCCGCATCCACCTGTTCGATGATTTTCGGAATCATGCCGTCGGTATGGTCAGAGCACCACCGGTTGATGCGCTTCAAGGTAGAAGCCTTGGAGAAGTCAAGGCTCTCGACACCAGCCTTGTAATAGTTTTGCATCGTGCTGGCGAAACCATCCTTCAACTGATAGTGACGATTGAGAGCGACATAGTCGGCGATATTGATGGTGGTCGCCTTATCAAAGTGATTTGCACGGGTAATCAGCATCTGATAGAACTCATTCAAATCCCTCAAGCTGACCTTCTCGCAACCGATAGCCTTCATGATTTCCTGGCGAGTCTGACCATCGGCACCATTCGCCAACATACCCATGAGGTAAGACACGCTCATCGGAGACACCACCTTGGAATCGAAGCCCTTCATCTGACCGAAGAGATTCAAGGCGAAAGCATTGTTGTTCTCGATGATGTCACGCTGGGCATCACTCAAGATCAAGTAATTGTCATCCATCAGTCCGTCCTCACGGCTAGCCACCAAGTCATCCTGCTGGTTCTTCTTAGAATTGTCGGCGTTCTTGGTAGTGCCGCAAGAAGCCAAACCCATCATCATAGCCATCATAGCTAATGTCATCGTTACCTTTTTCATATCTTAGTTCATTTTATTCGTTAGACATTGTGTTATTTTTCGATTGTCACGTCTAGTAAACGAGGGAAAGCGAACAAACTTGCATCCCATATCGAGTTTTAACCAGCATTAACAGAGAGAAGACGGCTAGTCGACTCAGCTAGCAGCTGACCGTTCCACATTCCATATCCATATTTTTTACCATGCGATTTTCATGGCCTTCCCTCCTTCCTTCATCACCTTGACCACAAATGAGAAAATTCAAGCCTTGGGAATTTTTCACGCCTAACTAGGAAAAATTTCATACCTAACTAGGGAAGATTTTTTTCCTAACTATGTATAAATGAAAGTGGTACTAGGGAGGTCAAAATCCATCCCCAGACACGATATTCCTCATAGGAACAGAGGAATCATTGCCAAGACGTGGAAGGCAAAGAAAATGTAAATATCATTTACTCACTGTCTAAGCGAAGGAAAGCAATTAGCACCGGAGCCCAAAGCCACGATAATTGTCAAGGCGAGAAAAACGTACTCCCAGCCGGCTTGTTAAATCTTCCTAAATAAACGATTTTTTCTTCGCAAGTTATGGCCAACTCAAAAGATTTTTGTAATTTTGCACCCCGAATGCTCATGGATTGGGCAGATGTTACAGAAAAAGTTAAGTTCGTTGGGGCTCAAATAAGTGCCGGCACGTTGCAGGACGCCTCGCGGAAAAACCCGTTTATATAATAAATTAATGTACGCAATCGTAGAAATTAACGGTCAGCAGTTCAAGGCTGAGGAGGGCAAGAAGCTCTTCGTACATCACATCAAGGATGTTGAGGCAGGTCAGACTGTTGAGTTCGACAAGGTTTTGCTCGTTGACAAAGACGGCGCAATCACTGTCGGTGCACCAGCTGTAGAGGGTGCAAAAGTAGTAGTAGAAGTTGTGAACCCACTCGTTAAGGGTGACAAGGTCATCGTCTTCAAGATGAAGCGCCGCAAGGACTATCGCAAGAAGAACGGTCATCGTGCACAGTTCACAGAGGTAACAATTAAATCTGTAATCGCTTAAAATTAGGAGGAATTAGAAATGGCACATAAGAAAGGTGTTGGTAGTTCTAAGAACGGCCGTGAATCAGCTTCACAAAGATTAGGCGTTAAGATCTGGGGTGGTCAGAGCATCATCGCTGGTAACATCATCGTTCGTCAGCGTGGTAACAAGCACTACCCAGGTGAGAATGTTGCTCAGGGTAAGGATGATACTTTGTATGCTTTGGCAGATGGTATCGTTTACTTCCACAAGGGTCGTAAAGACAAGAGCACAGTTTCAGTTCTCTCTCCAGAGGTTTACGCTGAGAAGACCAAGAAAGCTGACGCTTAATTTTTAAAGTTTTAGAAAAACTTATTCCAAACAAACAATATAAAGCCTGCTCGCAAGAGTAGGCTTTTCTCGTTTTTCAAGCATTATTCCTGTTTTTGTGCTTAAAAATCAAAAATTCCTTCGTTTTCTTTCTCTATAAGAAATATTTTTTGTACTTTTGCCTACAAATAGTAAATCATATAAAAAAGAAAATCTTATGCTTACACTTAAACTTATCAGTGAAGAGACTGAACGTGTAGTCAAAGGCCTTGAGAAGAAGCATTTTCCTAATGCGCGTGAGGCCGTAGAGAAAGTATTGGAGTACGACAAAATCCGTCGTGAGGCTCAGCAGAAGCTTGACACTAACAAGCAGCAAGCCAACCAGTTCGCAAAGCAAATCGGTGCTTTGATGAAAGAAGGTAAGAAAGAGGAAGCTGAATCCGCTAAGGCCCAGGTAGCTGCCCTCAAGGCAGACGGCAAGGCCCTCGAAGAAATCATGGAGAAGGCTCAGCAAGATATGACCAATGAGTTGTTGGAAATCCCTAACATCCCTTGCGATGAGGTTCCTGAGGGTAAGGATGCTACCGACAACGTGGTCGTTAAGGAAGGTGGCGAGAAGCCTAACCTCGGTCCTGACGCCCTCTGCCACTGGGATCTCTTGAAGAAGTTCAACCTCGTTGACTTCGACCTCGGTGTAAAGATCACAGGCGCAGGCTTCCCTGTATATATCGGCAAGATGGCTCGCTTCCAACGTGCCTTGGAGGCTTTCTTCCTCGATGAGGCTCGCAAGAGCGGTTACTTGGAGATTCAACCTCCTTATGTTGTCAATGAGGCTTCTGGTCTCGGTACTGGTCAGCTTCCAGACAAGGAAGGTCAGATGTACCACGCCAACCTCGACAACCTCTTCCTCATCCCTACTGCTGAGGTGCCTGTCACCAACATCTTCCGTGATGTCATCCTCGATGAGAAGGATCTTCCTATCAAGCGTTGCGCTTACTCTGCTTGCTTCCGCCGTGAGGCTGGTAGCTATGGTAAGGACGTACGTGGCTTGAACCGCTTGCACCAGTTCGACAAGGTGGAGATCGTTCGTATCGACAAGCCAGGTCACTCTTACGAGTCATTGAAGGAAATGCTCGACCACGTAGAGGGCTTGCTCAAGAAGTTGGAGTTGCCATACCACATCCTCCGCCTCTGCGGTGGTGACATGAGCTTCACCTCTTCTATCTGCTATGACTTCGAGACTTGGAGTGCTGCACAGCAGCGCTGGTTGGAGGTTTCTTCTGTATCCAACTTCGAGAGCTACCAGGCTAACCGTTTGCACTGCCGTTATCGCCATGCAGACGACAAGAAGATCGAGCTTTGCCACACATTGAATGGTTCAGCTTTGGCTTTGCCACGTATCGTAGCCTCTATCTTGGAGAACAACCAGACTCCAGAGGGTATCCGTGTACCTAAGGTATTGGTACCTTACTGCGGCTTCGAGATGCTCGATGACAAGAACTTCGACTAATCTCACAGAGATACAACACGACATCAAACCTAGTCGAACACTAGGCTTTCAATAACATTGTACGAGGATAACTCGGCAGTTGACTACAAGCTGCCGATGTTATCCTTTTGTGTTTCAAAAGCCCTATACCAAAAGACACATTACTAAGAACAACTAACAAATCATACAACATAAAAACCAAGAATAGCTATGAACAAGATTATCAGAAAAATACAATACTCTGAGAAGGTATTCCGCTTCGATGTGGAAGCACCACTGATTGCCAAGAGCCGCAAGGCAGGTAACTTCGTCATCATCCGTGTGGATGCCAACAGTGAGCGTATGCCTCTCACCATTGCCGATGCCGACATCGAAAAGGGAACTATCACCTTGGTGGTTCAGAAGGTAGGACTCTCCTCTACCAAACTCTGCGCACTCAATGAGGGCGATGAGATTCACGACGTGGTAGGTCCGCTCGGAAATCCTACCCACATCGAGAATTTCGGTACGGTCATCTGTGCTGGTGGTGGCGTCGGCGTAGCCCCTATGCTCCCTATCATCCGTGCCCTGAAAGCAGCTGGCAACCGAGTGCTCTCTGTCATCGCCGGAAGAAACAAGGAACTGGTCATCATGGAAGAGGAAGTTCGCAGTTCCAGCGACGAACTCATCATCATGACCGATGACGGTAGCTACGGCGAGAAAGGCGTGGTAACCGTGGGTATCGAGAAACTCATCAACCAGGAGCACATCGACAAGGTCTTTGCCATCGGTCCTCCTATCATGATGAAGTTCTGCTGCCTCTTGACTCAGAAATACAATCTCCCTACCGACGTTTCCCTCAACACCATCATGGTGGACGGAACGGGTATGTGTGGCGCCTGCCGTCTGACCATCGGAGGCAAGACCAAGTTCGTCTGCATCGACGGTCCTGAGTTTGATGGAGCCTTGGTCGATTGGGACGAGATGTTCAAGCGCATGGGTACCTTCAAGGATGCCGAGCGTGAGGAGATGGAACACTTCGAGGAGCACTTGGCTAGCGTGGAAGCCAACAAGAAGAAAGAGACAACCGACGTGGTGATGGACGTAGAGCCTACTACTGAAAGCATCGCTGAACTGACAGACCGTAACTCAGAGTGGCGCAAGGAGTTACGTGCTTCCATGAAAGCAAAGGACAGAGGCAATATCGAACGTGTAAAGATGCCAGAGCTAGACCCAGTTTATCGTGCCACTACTCGTACCGAGGAGGTGAATATCGGTTTGACCAAGGAGATGGCGCTCACCGAGGCGAAACGATGCCTCGACTGTCCTAAGCCAACGTGTGTGGAGGGTTGCCCTGTCAACATCAACATTCCTTCCTTCATCAAGAATATTGAGCGTGGTCAGTTCCTCGCAGCGGCCAAGGTATTGAAGAATACCTCTGCCCTCCCTGCCGTCTGTGGTCGTGTTTGTCCACAGGAGAAGCAGTGTGAGAGCAAGTGTATCCAGTTGAAGATGAACAAGCCAGCCGTAGCCATCGGTTACCTGGAGCGTTTCGCCGCCGACTATGAACGTCAAAGTGGCAACATCTCCGTACCAGAGAAGGAAGCAGCCAATGGCATCAAGGTAGCAGTGGTAGGTTCCGGTCCTTCCGGTTTGAGTTTTGCAGGCGATATGGCGAAGAAGGGTTTCGACGTCACCGTCTTCGAGGCATTGCACGAGATTGGCGGTGTATTGAAATATGGTATTCCAGAGTTCCGCCTGCCTAATGCCATCGTGGATGTGGAGATTGAGAACTTGAAGAAAATGGGCGTGAAATTCATTGCCGACTGCATCGTGGGCAAGACCATCAGCGTGAAGGATTTGAACGAGCAAGGGTTCAAGGGAATCTTCGTTGGTTCTGGTGCCGGTCTGCCAAACTTCATGAACATTCTAGGCGAGAATGCCCTCAACATCATGTCATCCAATGAGTATCTCACCCGTGTCAACCTGATGGATGCTGCCAATCCTCATTCTGACACCCCTATCAACTTGGGAAAGAAGGTGGTAGTAGTTGGTGGCGGTAATACTGCCATGGACAGTTGCCGTACCGCCAAGCGACTGGGTGCTGATGTCACACTCGTCTATCGCCGTTCAGAGGCAGAGATGCCAGCTCGTCTCGAAGAGGTGAAGCATGCCAAGGAAGAAGGCATCCACTTCCTCACCCTTCACAATCCGAAGGAATATGAGGCTGACGAGAAGGGAGCCGTGAAGAGCGTGGTGCTCGACGTGATGCAGTTGGGCGAGCCAGACGCAAGTGGTCGTCGCCGTCCTGAGGCTACAGGCGAGACTGTCACCTTGGAATGTGATCAAGTGATTGTTGCCGTCGGTGTCAGCCCTAACCCACTCGTCCCACAGAGTATCGAGGGATTGGAGTTAGGTCGCAAGAACACCATCGTGGTCAACGAGCAGATGCAGAGTTCACAACCAGAGATCTATGCAGGTGGCGACATCGTAAGAGGTGGTGCTACCGTGATTCTCGCCATGGGCGATGGTAGAAGAGCCGCTGAGAACATGGCAAAACAGCTGAAGTAAATGACAACTTATAAATTATAAATCGTCCTCATGCTATTCTTTACGATAGACATGGGGACGATTGATATATAAAAGATACAAAAATAGAGTAAGACTTCGAAGACTGATGGAGTTTACTGCATATGGCAACGAAGCTTACTCCAAAGATCAATGAAGCAGACTCCGATGGTCATCGAAGTCTGCTTCATTTTTTCAGTATCATTACTTGACGTGATTCTTCACAGCCTCCGCCAACTGCTCCAATGCTTGGCGAAGTACGCTTCTCTGCGTGGCAACATTCAGTCGCATGAATCCCTCGCCGCCAGGTCCGAACATCTCACCATCATTCAATGCCAAGTGAGCCTTGTCGATGAAGAGGTCAAGGAGTTGGTCGTGGTCAAGATGCAAGTCACGGCAGTTGAGCCATACCAAGAAGGAAGCCTGTGGACGAAGAGGTCGAACGCCTGGGATATGCTCACGACAGAAATTCTCCACAAACTTGATGTTCTCTTCGATGTAAGCCAACATCTGCTTGCGCCATTCCTCACCCTTACGGAAAGCGGCGATAGTAGCGATAGGTGCGAAGAGCGTAGGCTCATCCAACTCATTGGCTACCAACCATCCATAGAACTTCAGGCGAATTTCCTCATTAGGAACGATGGCATAGCTGCTAATCAATCCTGCAATATTGAAGGTCTTGGTAGGAGCCTGGAAGGTGATACTGATGTCACGAGCCTTGTCAGACACCGAGGCAAAAGGAATATGCTTGTGTCCGAAGATGGCAAGGTCGGCATGGATTTCATCCGAGATGACAAGCAAGTGATGCTCGTAGCAGAAGTCAGCCAAACGCTGCAAAGTCTCCTTGCTCCAAGTGATGCCTCCAGGGTTGTGAGGGTTGCAGAGGATGAATACCTTGCATTTCTCATCGCACACCTTCTCCAAGTTTTCGAAGTCCATGTCATAGTAGCCATCATCACGCATCTTGAGCGGATTGAAGACCACCTCACGTCCGTTGCCTTCAGGAGTCAAACGGAAAGGATGATAGACCGGTGGCTGAATGATGACTTTTTCATCAGGATTGGTGAAGACATTGACTACCAAGCCTATACCCTTGACGATACCAGGGATAAACTTAATCCATTCTCGCTTCACATCCCACTGATGATGGTCGTGAATCCAGTCGATGATGCTTGGCATGAAGTCCTCTGGCTCCACGGTGTAGCCGAAGAGAGAGTGCTCTAAACGAGCCTTCAAGGCATCAGTAATAAAAGATGGAGTCTCAAAGTCCATATCGGCGACCCAGAGGGGAAGAAGGTCTTCCCTTCCCCAGCGAGGCAAAAGCGCTCCATGTTTAAGGTCACCACTGCCCGAACGATCTATTATCTTGTCAAAATTATATTCCATTTTTATAAGGTTTTAAAAGGTGGAAAACCATTTTTGCGATTGGATTCTTCCCTCTTCGTTCTTCACTCTTCACTTAGTTTAATGCCTGCTTGATATCCTCAAACAAGTCATCGACATCCTCCAATCCAACACTGAGTCGAACCGTCGTATCCATCACATCCATACCAGCACGCTGACGGTCAGTAAATCCGCCAAAGATAGTACTAGCTGGGTGAATCGCCAGCGAGCGATTATCAAAGAGGTTCGTAGCACGATGAATCAACTTCAAATTGTCCAAGAAGGCAAAGCAAGCCTCCTTGCTCTCCAAGTCGATGCAAACCATGGCACCAGCCGTCTTGCCAAACTGCTTCTGAGCCAAGGCGTGGAAAGGATTGTCCTCCAGACCAACATAGTTGACACGCTTGATTTGTGGAAGCTCCTGCAACTTCTTCGCCAACTCCAAGGCATTGCTGCTCTGAACACGATAGCGAGCGTCCAATGTCTCCAAGCCGATAGTCTGCATATACGCCACCTGAGGAGTCATGTAAGCACCAAAGTTGAACAGCATCTCGCCATACAACTTCTTTCCAAAATCACCACAGTACTCCGTAGCATAGTCGATGACAACGCCACCAAGAGAAGTAGCACCACCACTCACGTACTTGGAGCTGGAAACAACTTCAATGTCAACGCCTAAGTCCTTGGCAGAGAAGTGAGTAAAAGGAATGGCTGTGGTATCAGCCACCAAAGGAATGTTCTTCTCGTGAGCCGCCGCAGAAAGAGCCTGCAAATCGGCTACCTCCATCTGAGGATTGGTGATAATCTCCAAGAAGATACAACAGGAATTCTCATCCAAAGCCGCCTTGACCTCGTCAATGTTGGTTAAGTCGCAAAGATGAACCTTCACGCCAAAACGACGGAGAGTACCCAACAATAATGCATATGTATTACCGAAGAGATGCTTGGAAGTGACAATATTCTTGCCCTGAGCAGCCAACGCCAAGAAAGTGTTGCTGATGGCAGCCATACCCGAATTGAAGGCTGTGGCATGGTGAGCACCCGTGAGGGCAGCCACACGACGCTCGAAGTTGGTGACCGTTGGATTTTCGACACGTGAATAATCTGGAGCCTTGATCTTATCCGTGAAAGCCTCAGACATGATCTGTGCATTGTCAAACTCGTATGCCAAGGTATTATATACAGGCACGCTCAAAGAATCGTAAGCGTCACGACGCTCATAAGCCAAGTGAATGGCTTGGGTTTGTTTCTTCATCTTTATATCAATTTCGTTTTTATCCTTATCTTTACAACATATCTTGTCACCGACAAGTAATTGGCTGCAAAAGTACAAAAAAATCACGACATACTAATACCTAGAGGATGGTATTTTATAATAAATTGTAACTTTCTACGTTAAAAGAGATATGAAAAAGAAATTATTCTCCTTTATAATATGCCTCTTTGCCACCATCCAGATGATGGCACAGGGATTCACATTGCAAGGCAGGGTCACCGACCAAGACAACAATCCGATAGAACTCGCCACCGTCTCTGTCGTCAAGCAGGGTAAGGTCGCCTTCACATCGCTGAAGGGCGAGTTCAGCTTGCACCTCCAGTCGGCTGACAGCGTGGCGGTGAAGTTCACCATGATAGGCTACAAACCGAAAGTCAGAGTGCTTCGCCGTCCTAGAGGCAAGCAAACCCTTCAAGTCGTGCTCTATACGGACGACAACATCCTATCGGAAGTTCAGGTGACAGGACAAAAAATCCAGACAGGACAGACCGAGGAACTGAAGACGGAAGACACCAAACTGGCTCCTTCTGCCTCTGGCAACGCCGTAGAGGGACTCATCCAGCAACAAGCCGGCGTGAGCACCCACAACGAACTGTCTTCACAATACAATGTACGTGGCGGTGCTTTCGACGAGAACTCCGTATATATTAATAATGTGGAAATCTACCGTCCATTCCTCGTTAGGAGTGGTCAGCAGGAAGGTCTCTCCATCATCAATCCTTACATGGTCGATAAGATAGGCTTCTCCACCGGTGGATATGCCGCAAAATATGGCGACAAGATGAGCTCTGCGCTCGACATCACCTACAAGAAGTTGGAGCCAAAGGGCAGCAAGAAGTCCATCACCGAGGGAACGCTTTCCGCCAGTCTGCTCGGCGCTGATGCCTACTTCGGACTAGGCACCAAGAAACTCTCCTGGCTCAACAGCGTCAGATACAAGACCAACCGATACCTACTTGGATCCACCGACACAAAGGGTGAATACAAGCCAAACTTCCTGGATTATCAGACCTATCTGAGTTATTCGCCCAACAAGCGATGGAAGGTAGATTTCATCGGCAACATCTCTGACAACCATTACAACTTCACGCCGAAAGACCGTGAGACGACCTTCGGAACACAAGAGAACGTGAAGAGTTTCCGTGTCTATTTCGATGGTCACGAGAAAGACCGCTTCCTCACCTACTTCGGCACCTTGGGTATCACCCGCAACATCACCGACAAGACGAGCATTTCGCTCCTCGGTAGCGCCTTCTACACCAAGGAGCAAGAGAAGTACGACATCCAAGGACAGTACTGGCTCGACCAGACGGAAACCTCGGAGAACCTCGGTGTGGGCACCTACTTTGAGCACGCACGCAACTATCTATCTGCAAGAGTATTGAGTGCCAAGTTGATGCTCAAGCACAAGACGAAGAAGCACGACATCGAGATGGCTTACACCTACAAGAAAGAGCACATCTCAGAGAACTCCGTTGAGTACGAGATGCGAGACAGTGCTGGCTATAGCGTGCCTCACAACGGCAAGGAACTCTACATGATATACTCGATGAGAGCCAACAACACGTTGGATGCCAACCGAATGGAGGCATACCTGCAAGACACCTACCGATTCACGAGCAAGGGCGGTCACACCCACTTCACCTTGAACTATGGTGTGAGAATGAGCCATTGGAGTTTCAACAAGGAGACCATCGTCAGCCCTCGTGTCTCACTGGGCATCATCCCTGCCTACAGCGAGAACACGACCTTCCGCTTTGCCGCCGGCCTGTACTATCAGGCACCATTCTTCAAGGAGTTGCGAGATACCTCGACCGTGAACGGCATCACCTACGCCAACCTCAACGAGAAGATCAAGAGTCCTCGAAGCATCCACTTCATCGCCGGCTACGATTACCGATTCCGCATCAACAACTTGCGCTATCGCTTCTCGGCAGAGGCATATTACAAGGCTCTGGGCAACTTCATCCCCTACTCCGTCAACAACGTGAAGGTGGTATATTACGGCGAGAACCGTGCGAGCGGTCATGCCACAGGTATCGACCTCAAGCTCTACGGCGAGTTTGTACCTGGAGCAGACTCCTGGCTCACCTTCTCGCTGATGAACACCTCGATGAAACTCAACGGCAAGAGCGTGCCACTGCCTACCGACCAGCGATTCGCCGTCAACCTCTTCTTCACCGACTACTTCCCAGGAACGGAGAGATGGAGAATGTCATTGAAGCTAGCCTTGGCAGACGGACTGCCATTCTCCACCCCACACAAGGAGTTGGAGACCAACACGTTCCGTGCGCCAGCCTACAAGCGAGCCGACATCGGCATGAGCTATCGCCTGCTCGACAACAGCAAGCATACCAAGAAGACGTTCCTCCGCAACATCTGGCTCGGCGTGGATTGTCTCAACCTATTCGGCATCGACAATGTGAACAGCTACTATTGGGTGACCGATGTAACCAACCAACAGTATGCTGTACCTAATTACCTAACAGGAAGACAAGTGAACGGGCGCATTTTGATAGAATTTTAAATATTTAACCGTAGTTAGTTTGCTATCTACGGTTTTTTTCGTACTTTTGCACGGAATTATGGAAAATCGGCTATCTTAAGTCTGATTTAGCACATGATTTCATTGACAAGCTAAGATACACAATAAGAAAGAAAATAATACATAATATTCAATTATGAGCAAACAAGTAGAAAAGATTAAGGAGCTGATCGCTAAGCGCGAACAGGCTCGTCTTGGCGGTGGCGAGAAAGCCATCGAGAAGCAGCATGCACGTGGCAAATACACTGCTCGTGAGCGTATCGAAATGTTGGTTGACGCTGGCAGCTTCGAGGAGTATGACATGTTCAAGTTGCATCGTTGCACTAACTTCGGCATGGAGAAGAAACAATACCTCGGCGATGGTGTGGTAGCAGGTAGTGCTACTATCGCAGGCCGCTTGGTTTATGTATATGCTCAGGACTTCACCGTCAATGGTGGTTCACTCTCTGAGACAATGGCACAGAAGATTTGCAAGGTAATGGATATGGCTATGACCATGGGCGCACCTGTCATATGCATGAACGACTCTGGTGGCGCTCGCATCCAGGAGGGTATCTGCGCACTCGCTGGTTACGGTGAGATCTTCGAGCGCAACATCCTCGCTTCTGGTGTTATCCCACAGATTTCTGCTATCATGGGCCCTTGCGCTGGTGGTGCCGTTTACTCTCCAGCATTGACCGACTTCATCATCATGAAGGAGCAGACTTCTTACATGTTCTTGACCGGTCCTAAGGTAGTGAAGACCGTTACCGGTGAGGACATCGACGCAGAGCACCTCGGTGGTGCATCCGTACATGCTACCAAGAGTGGTGTTACCCACTTCGCAGCCAAGACAGAGGAAGAGGCTATCGAGATGATCAAGACTTTGCTTTCTTACATCCCTAGCAACAACACTGAGGAGGCTCCACGCGTAGAGTGCACAGACCCTATCGACCGTATGGAGGACAGCCTCAACGAGATTATCCCAGAGGATCCTAACCAGGCTTACGATATGTATAAGGTAATCGGTGCTATCACTGATAATGGTGAGTTCTTCGAGGTACAGCCTAAGTTCGCCAAGAACATCATCACTGGTTTCGCTCACTTCAATGGTCAGAGCGTAGGTATCGTAGCCAACCAGCCTTCAGCATACGCTGGTGTATTGGACGTAAACGCAAGCCGCAAGGCAGCTCGCTTCGTTCGTTTCTGCGACGCCTTCAATATTCCTATCGTATCTCTCGTAGATGTACCAGGATTCTTGCCAGGTACAGGTCAGGAGTACAATGCCGTTATCCAGCACGGAGCACAGTTGCTCTACGCTTACGGTGAGGCAACAGTGCCAAAGATCACTATCACATTGCGTAAGAGCTATGGTGGTAGCCACATCGTGATGGGTTGCAAGCAGCTTCGTGCCGACTTGAACTTCGCTTGGCCATCTTCAGAGATTGCCGTAATGGGTGCCAGCGGTGCCGTTGCCATCCTCTGCGGTAAGGAAGCTAAGGCTAAGAAGGAAGCAGGCGAGGATGTGAAGGCATTCTTGGCAGAGAAGGAAGAGGAATATACAGAGAAGTTTGCTAATCCATATCAGGCTGCTCAGTATGGCTACATCGATGACGTCATCGAGCCACGCAACACTCGTTTCCGCATCTGCCGTGGTTTGGCTCAGCTCGCTACCAAGCGCCAGAGCTTGCCAGCTAAGAAGCATGGCTGTATGCCAATGTAATTTTAGAAATTATAAATGATAAGTTATAATGGATAAGAATATTTATGCTGCGATTGCCATGGCACTCTATGAGTACCAGGGCAATAACGTACACGACAAGGAACCTGGCATCATCACTATCCAACCACGTCAGACGATGTGGAACGCCAAGTTCTTGAGTTTAACAGCTAAACCATAAAAGAAAGAAATGAAAGAGTTTAAATATACAATCGACGGAAAAGAATACAAGGTTCAGATTGAGGGTGTTGAGGACAACATCGCAAGCGTGAACGTGAATGGCGAAGCTTACAAGGTAGAAATGGAGAAGGAAGCTGAGCCTGAGAAGAAGAAGGTAGTGCTCGGTAAGCCAGCTGCCGCTTCTGATGATGCAGAGGCTACTCCTGCTGCCAATGTCAACACAGCCAACGCAGTGAAGGCTCCTCTCCCTGGTACTATCACCAGCATCGAGGTTACTGTTGGTCAGGAGGTGAAGGCAGGTGACACCGTTGTTGTCCTTGAGGCCATGAAGATGCAGAACAACATCGAGGCAGAGAAGGATGGCAAGGTAACAGCTATCTGCGTAAAGCCTGGTCAGGCAGTGCTCGAAGAGGACGCTTTGATCGTCATCGAGTAAATCTACTGACAAGAGCTTCAGTATTTTATAAAAGGAAAATCGCAATTTTACCATTTATAAATTAGAAAAAGGGTCGCAGGCATTCGATTGCCTTGCGACCCTTCATTGTTTTTATAAGATACTACCATTCCTAGGTTTTACAAGAGATTACCATCCGGAGAATATCATCCCCCATCAGTTGGAATACCAAAAGGGGATGCCTCCCGAAAGAGAACACCCCCATGGATTGGAATTATCTTGTTTTTAACAATACAAGACGCAATAAATCCAAGCTATTGCTTCTAATAAATCACTTTCCTGCCCTTGTGAACATAAATATGTCCCTTTACCAAGTTTTGCACTCGCTGTCCCATTAGATTATAGTAAATATCATCCTCCACAACATGTATTGTTGGACGAGTGATACCAGTCGTAGGACGCTGGCGAGGCGTAATAACAAAAGGCTTATCATCATAACCTTCAATCAGATGCAAGTCGGCAATAGAATTGATTTCTGTCGAAGTTTCTCCCAACCAGCCGCAATACTGGAAAATGCCCGTCTTCACACGAATGAAGTCTATATGGTCGAGTACAACCTGATTGCCTTCATCATCCACCGCCCAGTTGATGTCAAAAGACGAATAGAGCGAGTCGGTGGCAGGTGAAGCATCCACATAGCCATATGCATCCTTGGCATAGCGATATTGTATCCAATAAATACCTTTACCACTAGTTTCTATGGCATTATTGGGTAGCTTACCTCCCTTGAATGTCAATTCATCCTTACCTTCCCATATAGGCCAATAAGTCTGTTTGTGAGAAACATTCTTCATGTGATATCCTGTGGAATCACGATGCTCTCCATTCTTATCAGTCCATGAGCACTCCCATTTGATGTATTTGTCGTATGAAGAACTAAACTGTGTATGGTCTCCACTCTCTGCCGTTGGCTTATAGTAGGTGATTTGGAAATCGTGGATTTCAGAAGTATAATATTCAGAACCAGCCAACTCATACCATTTTGCCTCTTCCAAGTTTTTTCCTACTCCTACATAAACGATACCAGGCTCGATGGAGCCACCGATGGTTTCTTTTCCATATATCGGGTCAGCATTGGAATAGAAACCATTGCCCAATATCAGAATATCGGAACCTGGCTTGTTCTCTATCGGATGGTCGAACTTGACGGTGATATAACCACCGTATGTACCGAGGTGCACCAAACCATCACCACTCAACTGTTCCTCGCATCCTTGGTTCACATCGTCTTGCGTGGAGTTTTCATCTGCAGCAGGCAGGGTATTGACGAATTGTCCTGGTGCCGGATGGTACTCCAACACCTCGACCTTTTGTGTCTGCGCCTGCACAGCAAAGGCAAGCACAGACAAGACAGAAGTCAATATAACTTGTTTTATACTTAAAACCATAAATTATTTATAGATTTCAATATCATCGATTACAAGATATGCAGGAGCAGCAAAGCCATTGCCATTGTCCTGGTCCTTAGAGAACTCATAGTTGATTTTCAATGTGTTAATCTTGCCAAGAGAAGATAAGTTTACATAAGCCCAATCGGTCAAAGCCTTTTTGCCATCCTGAATCCGATATTTTACCATACCCTGAGAGATACCTGATGCATCGAAACCTTCGAAAGTAACATCTATAAAGGTATCATCAGAAGCAGGCTGGTTAAGGCCATCTCCAAACGATACTGAATGAAGGAAATATGAATTGTTGGTTATCCACAAGCCCTTGATTTGACGAGCCACACCATCCTGGAAATCAAAGATAGGACGAGAATCTGTTGCATACTGACTTCCATCATTATAACCGTATGTCACAATAAAGTTATCGCCAGAGTGAGCAGGAGTTTCTGTAGGCAGAGAAAGCTGCGTATTGGAGCTACCATTTGCAATATCACAATGATAATTAGAAACAGCAGCTCCACCTGACCAATAAGCCCAACTACCATATGCATTATTCAACTTAGAGTGCAAGGAAGTTTCCTCATCTGTCCATTCATAAACACCTTCATCTGTGTCGAAACCAAAACCTTTTTCTCCATAAAGCAACTTACCACCATACTCTGGAGAATCAATCAAGGCATTCCACTTGTCACCCTCAAAATCTATGGTATAAAAAGTTGCTTCCTTGACCAAGCCCATCACACTATACTGTGATGTCAACTCATTGAAGACAACAAGTACAGAATCCTGCTGATAACCACTCTCGAAAGTATAGAACTTAGTGCTCCCCTTTGTGGCTATTCCTGATACTGAGATTGGCGCATTGGCATCACCTGCTGGACCATAATAAAGGTCGGAACCAGTATTGGTAGATACCTGCAACTTAAAGGTATCATCAGTCTTTGGCATCAACTTGCCCGCCCAGACATAGTCGGCAACAAGACTCATGCCCTTGAACTGGAAGGTTGTGGCCTTTCCAAAGAGACTTACAGACTTCAAATTAGACTTATAAACTGGTGCTTTGGCTGGCACGGTTGGATGTTCGTCAGTAACAGTGATAGTAGTGCTTTCCAAAGGAAAAGAATACTTAGCTCCGTTAGACTCTACAGTGAAAACTGATTGCGCAGAAGCAACCAATGGCATAGCCATCAACAATGAAACGAATATCTTTTTCATACGATTTAATTCTTTTACTTGATTACTTTTCTTGTTTTACCATTACTCTTGATAATATAGATTTTACCCGGTACTATGCGAGTGGCTTTCGTACCATCTATATTATAAATTTCCTCCACATTCTTACCATCTACTACCACCGACTCATGGATGCCAGTTGGTGTAAAGTCGTGGCTCTCGGCTGTGATTTTCTCCACGTCAGAGAGTTCAGCCAATACAAGCTGCTTGTTGTCCTTTTGTGATAGGACACACAACTTGCCATCCTCACTTACAATCTTTGGTTGATCGGTGAAAGCCACATACTTGCTATCGCCCGACTTGAGAGTCACACACACAGCGTTGAGAACTGCATCTGAGGCGAAAGCTGAAAGAGCAATGAAAGGCATTGCCATCATAAGTAAATACTTCCTCATAAACTATTGTTTTAATTTATTGTTATACTTACCCTCTGTAACGAGAGCTTTATTTGATTGCTAAGAAATGCGCAGGGTTCAAGCCATCCAAGTAGTACTTGTTGAGTTGCTTGCCCTGTCCGTCAAACTCATAGACGTAGGCATTGGTGGCATAACTTCTCGCATCCGAGACATAGAGGTGACCGGAATAAGGAGAGATATAGATGCCGTATGGCGACTGCATCTCCTTGATAGTCGTCTCCGCGCCAACATACTCCGACAAGCCATCCTCAACATACATGGATGGCAGGTCGATGGTATGGATAGAGTACTGATACTCACCAGTATTATACGAATAGGCTGAACCTATGGTATAGAACTTTCCTCCATACGTGCAATTATAGGTGGCGGGGAAATCAAAGACCTTAAACTCCTCGCTCTCCATGTTCAGTACCACAGACCTGGGAGCCACATCATAGTAGTCGCCACAAGAGTTGATACAGATAAACTGACCGCACTGCGACATCTTGCCAAAGAGGTTGATGCACCCCGTGTCGATGCGCTTGAGCTCTTTCATCGTCTGGGCATCTATCACCGAAATGGTAGATTCATATTCATGCCCCTCCTGAAAGGAATATCCACCCGTATTGGCAACAAAGAGACGCCCCTTGTAATAGGCTATGCCTTCTGGCTCATACCCCACATGGCAAGTATCCACGATTTCCTTCGTTCTCACATCCACCTTCGCCACATAACCATGGTTGGCATACGAGGTACAATAGAGGTAGTCGCCATCTGTAGCCAACTTGCGATTGTTCGGGATGTCCTCGGTGGCAGCTATTGCCCTTCCATCAGGATAAATATACTGAATGATGTTCGACCAGTTCACAGAGATGGCTATCAAGGTATCGTTTACCTGAATGATGTCATTGCCTGTGTCACCCAGACGATGCTTTGGATTTTGCTTCTGATACCACTTGTTGACGAGCGTTCCCTGATCGAGATAAGAGATGCAGGAGTTGTCCATGCCCCATAATCCCTCACAGAGTATCAAGAGCTTGTCCTCCGTCTTCGTAGGTGTAGAGATGACGACTTCATCGTTCACCTCCATACGGCATCCCGAAAGAAAGCAAGATAATGTAATCAACAAAGCCAACAACCAACCTTTATTTTTAAAATGAGTCTTCATTACAATTCAAACTTTAACGTACACTTCCAGTTTCTTCCCGGCATCGGATAGCGTTTTACCACTTCATGGCGAGAATCGGTCACATTGTTACATTCTATGGTACCTTGCAACACATACTTTCCTATCTTGAATCGCTTGTTCAACTTCAAGTCTATCGTGTACCAATCGCCCAACAGGTCGTCAGCATTATTGGACACCAACGCAAAGCGCTCACCTGTATAAAGGAATGAGGTGCAGAGCGAATAGGAATCATATCCCAAGTCAAGAATGACCGAACCCGAATGCATCGGTGAGTACGGAATGTAATTCTTGTACTCTGGGTCGGAAGGCATCGTATAGTCCTTGTCTATCTGATAGGTATAGTTGGCATTAGCCGCCAATGAGAACTTGCCCCAGTCCTGATTATACCCACCAGAGAAAGATGCACCATACGACTTCACCTTGCCAAAGTTGACCATCGACCAGCGGAACTGACACTTCATCGGTATCGCCACGATCTTGTCATCAATATGGTTATAATACCCATCAACCGCAAAATGGAATCGCTTACCCTTATAGTCGATACCCGCATCCCATTGCGAGGTATATTCCGGATTCAACTTCGTATTGCCCACCAAGGTATAGTACAAGTCGTTGAGCGTAGGAGCTCGGAAGATGCGCTTGTGAAAGGCACGGAATATCCACTCATCTTTCTTATACGACAAGAGGAACATCGGCGTGAGTTTCTGCAAGGGTCCAGCCTGCCCCACCGTATGGTCTTGTATATGCGTATAGAGCAATGCCACATTTGCCTCCAAACCTCGATAAGAGCCGATGATGGAAAGCAACGACTTTGAGTCGATGCGATACACATAATGGAAACGATAGACATCACAATTGAGGTCAGACCATCGCAGGTCGGTACTTGCCGTCACCGAAAGATAGGGCGAGTTGAAGGAGCCTGCCACCGAACCATACACGTCTTGCTGGGCATAGTGATTATTACAATACATAGTCGCCGCATTGGTGGATGGGTCTTGCAGATAGTGCAAGTAATCATAAGCATACTTCAAGTTCGCCTTCAAGCCCCATCTGCTCCACAACTTCTTATACGAAGCCTGGGCAAAGAAGTTTTGGTCCCATTGCCTATCCGTGGAATCCCACTGGTCGGAAAGACGACGGATGACAGGTCCCGGCAATCCTCGTTCTGAATTGTAATAGTAGGCATGAAGCGTCAACCCCTTGTAGAACCCAGCAGCTTCCAAGCGATAGAAGGAGATATCTGAGTTGTGCCGCACACCAATCGTATCTTCTGAAGCCGACAGAAATCGGAATTTGTAGTCACCGTCCGTATGCTGGTACTCACCATCGAAGAAGAAGTAATCCTTCAACGAGAAATAAGCTTTCACCTTATTCAAACCGAAAGAACCATTGCCATACTCCACTTGTGCGGTGGTACGGTCTGGTCGTTTGGTCTGCATATAGACAGTGGCAGCAGAAGCATACTCTGAAGCCGACTGCAATCGCTCATTCTTGTTGGCATTGTATAGGGATACAGATTCCATATTGGACAAAGAATACTTGCCCAAATCGACTTGTCCATTTTGTACATTGGTGATGCGGATACCGTCAAGATACACTCCGACATGCTGCGAGCCGAGAGAACGCACGTTGACTGTTTTCAAGCCTCCCAATCCACCATAATCCTTTATCTGTACGCCCGAAAAGTACTTCAAGGCATCAGCCACGGATGTCGTGGAAAGGTTCTGCAAAGTGCTCCCCGATATTGTCTGACTTGGTGTAAGATAATGCGGTTTCTCACCGACACACACGACATCATCCAATGAGAGCGTATCACGATGCAATCCTTTCTCTTGACGCGAACGGTTACTATCTATGCTCTGCGCATAACCAGAGGTCACACCCACACACAACAATGCTAAGAAGACATTCCTCTTCATTATACATCTATGTTATTAATAAAATGATTCGTCCTTCAAAGTCCATCCCACGGGACTTGATGGCAGCATCGCCACATCTAGCTTTCTGGTAGTTTCACTACGCTTCATCCAGCAGATGCAGAGATGACAACGGCAGGTCTTCTGACTTACATCTCGTCTTCACATCGCTACGAGCTTTCCGCAGATATTCCATGAAATCGGCATCCTGCCCTATATATAATGATGTGTGACCCAAGGCAAGCGGTCTTCCCGAAAAAATGTCAGTGACCTTTTGGTGCTTGCCTGCCCTCCCCCAAGAGGAGGATAGATGTTTACAGCAGCGGGACTGCTCAGGCTTCTCACCTGATTCCCTTTTAATCACTACGCACGCATCCTGGCATTTCAACCAAAATGACCATCGCCCCTGTGTCGGCACGACGTGGCAGTGAACCAATTGCGGGTGCAAAGATAATCATTTCAAGCGAATTGACAAAAAAATCACAGCAAAAAGTCTCTTTTGATAGGAAAAGGGAAGATTTCGGCTCTATTTTTTGGCAAGAAAGAAGAAATATCGTATTTTTGCAGAAAGAAAAGAAATGTATTATGGCAACAGAAGGATATAAGAGCAAGCAGTACAATCAGCCGACCAAGCGATTCGTACAGACGATGGAGTTGAAGGATGACTCCGAGCTGATCAAGAAATATAAGGAAGCGCACGACAAGGAGCATTTCTGGGACGAAATCAAGCAAGGTATCCAAGCCGTGGGCATCCGGGAGATGGAGATTTACATCTTGGGCAATCGCCTCGTGATGATAGTGGATGCTCCTCTCGATTTCGACTGGGATACCGCCATGGCAAAACTCGCCACCCTGCCTAGACAAGAGGAATGGGAGAAGCACGTGGCAGAGTTCCAAGACTGTGCCGCCGATGCCACATCCGACCAGAAATGGCAGATGATGGAGCGGATGTTCTATCTATATGAATAGAATTTGTCGCCTATGACGACTCATGTTCGTTGTCTATTACGACAAGTCTCAGTCGTCTATGATGACCAGCGCTTTCCGTCTATAGACATCCTTTGATAATAATAACGTAGAATTTTCGTATGATGTCAGAGAACTTAGCAAGTATCAAAACTCCAGAAATGGACAAGCTAGCTTTTACCGTATTGGCGATAGAAGCATCAGCCAAAAAAGATGAATATTTCTCCGAGTGAAATGAGGAGAAGACTAGACAAAGTGGGGCTTATCAAAAGCCTCATTCAGGATGCTATGTCTAAGTTTCGTTTATCCATTATTTATTATACTCTTCTTTATCATACTAAACACTTTCACGCCGCTAAATTAAGAATAATATTTGGAATCACAAAAGATTCAAGACGTTATTTTTGGTCGTTTCAATTTAAAGTAGTACTTTTGCCGACGATTTATCCAACCTATCAACATAAATATCCAATACAACGCTTGACAATGGCACAAAACAAAGACAATCATCAACAATAGTTTTATGGATACAGAACAATTATCAATGACCAAGAAAACCATCGTGGGAGTACAATTCCTCTTCGTGGCTTTCGGCGCAACGGTCTTGGTGCCGCTCCTCATCGGCATCGACCCTGCAACGGCTCTCTTCACCGCAGGTGTGGGAACCTTCCTATTCCATTTCATCACTGGCGGCAAGGTACCTATCTTCCTCGGTAGCTCCTTCGCCTTCATCGCCCCTATCATCGCAGCCAGCAAACAGTGGGGATTGCCGGGAACCATCGCCGGACTCACGAGCGTCTCACTGGTGTATTTCGTGATGAGTGCCCTCGTGAAATGGCAAGGCAAGAAACTGCTCGATCGCATCTTCCCTCCAGTGGTCATCGGACCAGCCATCATCCTCATCGGTCTCTCCCTCTCCGGCAGTGCCGTGGATATGGCGAAGGCCAACTGGATTCTCGCCTTCTCCTCCCTCATCACCGCCATCCTCGTGCTCACCTTCTGCAAGGGACTGATGAAGCTCGTGCCCATCATCACGGGTGTGGTCGTGGGATATATCATCGCCATCTGCATGGGCGAGGTGGACTTTTCGGGTATCGCTGCGGCATCTTGGTTCTCCTGCCCTATCTCTTTCGATACCATCACCCATTTCTCTTGGAGTCCTTTCCTCTATATGATACCCGTGGCGATAGCACCGGTATTGGAACATATCGGCGATGTCTATGTAGTAAGCGCCGTGGCTAAGAAAGACTTCGTGAAGGAGCCGGGCATCCATCGCACCATGTTGGGCGACGGAGTGGCATGCCTCGTATCAGCCTTCCTCGGCGGTCCTCCTGAGACGACTTATTCCGAGGTGACAGGAGCCATGTCGATTACCAAGGTGACGAGTCCTGCGGTGATTCGCATCTCAGCAGCCACTGCCATCTGCTTCTCCATCGTAGGAAAGTTGAGTGCCTTGTTGCAGAGCATTCCGCAAGCGGTATTGGGTGGCATCATGCTCTTGCTCTTCGGTACCATCGCCAGCGTGGGCGTGCAGAACTTGATGCAAAACAAGGTCGATATGAACAATACTCGCAACGTGATCATCATCTCCGTGATGCTCACCATGGGATTGGGAGGTGCCGTGCTCTCTTCAGGCAACTTCGCCATCTCAGGCATCGGTCTCTCTGCCGTCATCGGCGTCATCCTCAACCTCGTCTTACCTAGGAAATTGGAAGAGGAGAAGACAGAGGAATAAAGAATATCAGTTATGCTCTCATATATCATGAGATAACCCATAAGAAAGCCTTTACTGGCGATCGCTCAAGGAGTCAAAGGAATGGCTTCTAAAAAAAAGTCCCGATGTTTTTGGAAAAACATCGGGACTTTTTTATAATTTCCTCGGGACTTTTTTCTGAAAGCCTCCCCGAAGGATGAATGATTCTGTGACCTAGTCCATCATCCTTCCTTGATTATCCAGTCGGTGACTGTACGCTGATTGCTATCGAAATTGATGCATACTAATCTTAACATCTTGATTAGGATAAGCCAAATGATAACGTTGACTAAGCGGATGAACTTTTTTGATTGTTAGACAACCACACTGATAGAGTAATGGCAAAAAGGAGGATAAGCATCGAGAGTCGAGGCAAAGAGAGACTTTCCGAATCGTCTTGGACGACTCAGAAAGACATAAGACATTCCTTTTTTTCGGAAATCAACGATGTATTTCGTCTTATCAACATAGAGATAATGCCCCTCTCGAATCTTCTCGAAAGTCTGAATTCCTACCGGATATTTATTTACGATTTCTTCCATATTTTCCTTGCTTTGCATTTTCACGCCGCTAAATTACAATAGAAAAATGGAATGCCCAAATATTCTAGCCTTATTTTGGAATATCAATCGCTAATAAGCATACATTTACCACCATACAGTTTCACCAAAACTTTGGTAATGTGATTACCACACAGTGGTAGCAGCATTACCACACAGCGGTAATAACCTGACCAAAGCGTGGTGAAAACATTACCAAATGATAGTAATCGTCTTACCATTAAAAGTTCATTATTCCTCTGGACAAACAAACTTATCGCCTGTCTGCTTAATCAACTCACGAGCATACTTCTCAGGATAGCCCGGACGAACAGGACGAGCACCCAAGCCTTCTGGGGTACGCTCAAACTTGCCATCCTTGGTAGTAGGCTTGATAATCATATCGTTGTACTTCACTACCATGAACTGGAAGAGCTGCTTCCAACGAGCCAACATCTGCTGAGCCTTCTCGATACCATAGTCGTTAAGATATTTCACTGCCTGCTGAGGATTCTGCTTATAAAGTTCCTGAGCCTTTGCCTCCACAGACTTCTGCGCTGCGAAATAGCTATTGTCGAGGCTATCACGCACCTCCTTCAAGCTTGGGAACATCAAACTGTAACGAGGATAAACCATATTGCTCGTCATATTGCATACCCAATAAGCATTCTTGTCGCTGAATGTCACAGCGTCAGCACCTGGAGTATTGTAGCACTCAGGTTGAACGGTAGAGCTGCAATAGATTGGGGTGAATGCCACCATATTAGCATCATCATTACCAAACCAAAGTACGCCACCAATCTCTCTTGGCAACCAAGAGCGCATCTGGCTGACATATACGAAACCACTCTGCTGGGTGCTGGTAGGACGCTCATTGAAGCACTGCTTGCCATCCACCTTAAACATCAGTGGAGTTGGGCGATAAGGCATCTGCCAGATACCACCACCGAGGTCATCGCCATCAGCAACAGACAATGGAGTGCCCTCGTAATGGTCTCTCATACAAGCCTCTACATCCTGTACGCTCACCTTCTTGTCTGGCACTACCCAGAGAGGCATATCCTCTGCATTAGGGTCCTTACCCAAAGCCCAAGGCAGATATCGGCTCATGTCCTTGAAATGGTTCAATAACGCCCAAGCACGTGCATCGCAGAAGCGACGACCGGAGAAGTCAGGCTTGGCGTATGCCATCTTCCAAGAGAAGTCGGCATCCTTGCCAGTAAACCAACCCTTAGAGCGAGCGAACTTCACGACATCCTTGGCATACATCACGTTCTGCTTGTCCTTCATATTGAACTTGCCGATACGGCTCTGGTTGGCGTGAGCACAGATAGCATCATCAGGAATGCGCTGAGCTACCCAAACGACACCCTTACTACCTGGCCCCTTGCCCATCATCTCCATGATCCAAGCCTCGTTAGGGTCGCAGATGGTAAAGGTCTCACCCTCAGAGTTATAACCATAGGTCTCAGCCAAGGTAGTCATCACCTTGATAGCCTCACGAGCGGTCTTGGAACGTTGGAGGGCGATATAGATGAGCGAACCATAGTCGATGATACCGGTGGAATCCACCATCTCCTCACGACCACCATAGGTAGTCTCACCTATCGTCACCTGATACTCATTGATGTTGCCGATGACATTGTATGTCTCAGCAGCCTCAGGTATCTCACCATGATACTTATTGGTGTCCCAATCGAAAACCTTGCGCATCTCGCCCTTGGCGTGCTTTGCCGCAGGATAATGACAAAGATACTGGAACATGCCATAGTCGTCTGCACTATAGGAGCAGATAACGGAGCCATCAGCAGAAGCTTTCTTGCCCACGATGAAATTGGTGCAGGCATCAGCCTCGATGGCACTAAAAGAAGCGGCAGCTATGAAAGCCGCCGCCAATATATTCTTCTTCATTTTATATTATATTTTATTACTCACAAGCCTTGAAACTCATATCCAAACCCTTCACGCTGTGGGTCAAAGCACCTACTGAGATGAAGTCAACACCCTGCTCGGCATAGTCGCGGATGGTGTCGTAGGTGATACCACCAGAAGACTCAGTCTCATACTTGCCAGCGATGATGTCAACAGCCTTTTTGGTGTCAGGCACAGAGAAGTTGTCGAGCATGATACGGTTGACACCGCCGTGCTTCAAGACCTGGTCCAACTCATCGAAGCCACGAACCTCAATCTCAATCTTCAAGTCCAAGCCCTTCTCCTTCAAGTAAGCATGGCAACGATCGATAGCGTTGTCGATACCACCAGCGAAGTCGATGTGATTGTCTTTCAAGAGAATCATGTCGAAGAGGCCGATGCGATGGTTCATACCGCCACCAATCTTCACTGCCTGTTTCTCCAACATACGGAGACCTGGTGTCGTCTTTCGAGTATCCAAGATATGTGTCTTGGTACCCTCCAAACGCTTCACATACTTGGCAGTCATGGTAGCGATACCGCTCATACGCTGCATAATATTGAGCATGAGGCGCTCTGTCTGAAGCAGAGAGCGAGTCTTACCCTCTACGATCATGGCGATGTCGCCCTTCTTTACGTGGGTACCATCCTGCAACAATACCTCCACCTTCATGGTAGGGTCGAAGCGGGCGAATACCTTCTTAGCCATTTCTACACCAGCCAATACGCCATCTTCCTTGATGAGCAAGTGACTCTTACCCATGGCATCCTCAGGAATACAACACAAGGTTGTATGGTCGCCATCACCGATATCCTCAGCAAAAGCCAAGTCTATCAACTTATCTTCTAATTGATCTACACTTAACATATTATTCTATTTTTAATTGATTGATTACTTTGTTTGTCTTACACTCAGTAGTATATCTTATACGACATCCATTGTGTCACAACTTCTTGCCTTGATGAAAAGCACGAAGGATACCCTCCTCATCACGCTTCACTTCAATGACACCACCGAGCCATTCCGTCATAGGCAACTCATCCTGAAACTCGAAGTAGTTGACTACTCTTCCATCAGAAATCTCCACCACGGCTTGTGAGAGGACATTGCCATCAGAAAGACGCACCTCATGCGCTCCACATCTTCTTAAATCTTCCATGTCTAGCTCTTCATTGAGAGATTCCCTTAATTCCTAGGTCTGTTTCCATCAGTTTCGACCTGAATCTTCTCCAATCGATTAGGAGGTAGAGGACGACCCGTAGGAGAAGACAAGACAGGACGAGGACCACCTGGAGGTGTAGGTGCCATCGAGGCATCAGGATTGACTCCTACATTATTTGGACTATGAGTAGATGCTGAATCTCCCGAAGCAGAAGGATTCTCAGGTGTTACCGGTTTGCGCGCATGCATTCTCACCAACTTGATATTCTCGATAAACATCAGCTTCAAGGTGGTAGATGACGAACTGCCCGATACGAAATCACCGCGATTCAAGAGGAAATAGCCTTTCACACTCTTGATACCGATACTATCACGATCTTCCAACTCCGTCATGTAATGTTGGGAACTAGTGATACGGATGGTATTGGATATGACACTGTCATTCTTGAGGGTGATAGCCAACATGGCGATGCCATCACGCATACCATCTTGATAGAGGAATTGGCTCTCGAAGTCGAGAATCAACTTATCACCCTTATGGAATGCCGTATCGACTGGTATCTCAAAGCTATGATAATTGTATGGCTGATAGGTGGAAAGCACCAAGGCGCTTGCATCCTTCCATACATTGGTGGTATCGCCCGAAGCCACGTCACCATACTGATTCATGTTGTTGACATCCACTCCCAAGGATTTCGCCTCAGCCGTCAGTCGGTCGCCCAACTTCACATAGATGTCGTGCATCAGCTTGGTATGGCGCATGTAATACACCATAGAAGAATCGAAGTCGGCTTGGGTGATGTCATGCTTTTTGAAGATAGCCTCACGATAAGCTATCATATCCCCCTTCTGTTGAGCATCATAGTTCTCGTGAGCCATTGCCTCGGCGATATGAAACTCATAGAGAATATCCTCCATCTCATCCTTAGACAGATATTGGCTAGGGATGGAAGGCTTGCACGCTTGCAAGAAGACAAGCGCAATCGCCAAGAAAGACATACTCAAGAATACCTTATGTAATGATTTCATATCCAAATGTTTAGTCATTTTTCTTACTTCCTCCCAACTTCTCCAGTTCTGGTCGGCAGAAGAGGAGCAACGAAATCACGCCTACAGAGACGCACGAGTCGGCGAAATTGAATACTGGGTCGAAAAACGTCCCCTGACTTCCCCCAAAGAATGGCACCCAATCAGGCCAAGTGTAGGTAAAGAATGGGAAACGGAACATATCCACCACCTTGCCCATGAAGAACTCGGAATAACCAGAGCCAAATGGCACTTGATATGCCACATAGTATGGTGAGGAGGCAGAGAACATCAACCCATAGAACATTGAGTCGATCATATTGCCTATCGCACCCGTCAGCACCAACGCCACCAAGAAGATGTATATCTTGCGATGGGTGCCAGCCTTGATGATACGATGCAAGTACCAAACGAGGACAACAATGGCTATCGTACGCAACAAACTGAGCCAGAACTTGCCAATAAACGACATTCCCCAAGCCATACCGTTGTTCTCTACAAAGTCGATAAAGAACCAGTCGGTGACACGGACTGACTCGCCAAGGCAGAAATGGGTTTTAACGTAAACTTTGATAATCTGGTCTATCACCAAGAGAACCAACACCATAGCCGTGACGAGCCAACCTATTTTGTTTTTATTTTCTTTCATCTATTTATGTTTTCTTGCTTCCTTGGAAGCGACACTCAATGTAGCATGAGGTACAGCACGCAGACGCTCCTTTGGAATCAACTCACCCGTCTCACGGTCGATGCCGTAGGTCTTGTTCTGAATACGAACGAGCGCAGCCTCCAAGCCCACGATGAACTTTTGCTGGCGCTGTGCCATCTGGATGATTTCTTCCTTACTCTGTGCTTCACTACCCTCTTCCAAAGCCTTGTAGGTAGGTGATGTATCCACCACATCATTACTATCAGAATGATTCAACTGGGCCATCATCTCCTTATAGTTTTGGCGAGCCACTTTCAATTTCTCATCAATAATAGCGCGGAACTCTTCCAGTTCCTCATCGCTATAACGTAGTTTTTCGTTAGCCATAGACGTTAATTGTTATAAAGTTATTATTAGGAAAAAAACAGGTCATCGCCATGCGATGTGTCATCGCTAGGCGGTGACCTGTTATGATTGTTTATCTAGACACTCACGAGATACTTAGTTCTTCTCTACGAGAATGTTCAACTTGAAGTCATCAAACTCGGTCTCTGCACCATTGTTGTCTGCCTCTGTGATGGCATCAGCCAACACCTGTCCCTTGATGTAGTCGCCAAATGCCTCGATTGCGGCATGGGTCTCATCATGTGGAGCCACGGTCACGTTGATGCGGTCGGTAATCTCCAAACCAGTTTCCTTGCGAAGGTTCTGGATACGGTTGATCAACTCACGAGCCATACCCTCCTTCTTCAACTCAGGAGTCAACTCTACCTCAAGGGCTACGGTCAAGTTACCATCATTAGAAACGAGCCATCCTGGAATATCCTCAGAGATAATCTCCACGTCTGCAACCTCTACGACTGCTTCCTGACCATCTACGTTCAAAGTGATGTTGCCAGCCTTCTCGAAGGCTGCAATCTGGTCTTGGTCGAGAGCTGACATCTGGGCAGCAACACCCTTCATCAACTTGCCAAACTTCTTACCCATCACTCTAAAGTTACACTTCACCTTCTTGACCAGAATACCCTGACCCTCAATGAAGTTCACCTCCTTGACGTTCACCTCGTTCTTCAACAAGTCTGTCACAGCCTCGATGTGTGCCTTCTGTGTAGCATCCACAGCAGGAATCATAATCTGCTGGAGTGGTTGACGCACCTTGATGTTCACCTTGCGGCGCAAAGCCAATACCATAGAAGTAATCTTCTGTGCGATGCTCATACGCTCCTCCAAGTCGTGGTCGATGGCAGCCTCATCAGCTACCGGGAACTTATCCAAGTGTACACTCTCCAACTCGCCACCCAAGTCGTGATACAACTCGTCAGCATAGAATGGAGCGAATGGAGCCAAGAGCTTAGCTACTGTCATCAAGCAAGTATAGAGAGTTTGGTAAGCACTCAACTTATCCTCGCTCATCTCCTTACCCCAGAAACGTTTACGGTTCAAACGAACGTACCAGTTGGAGAGGTCGTCATTGACGAATGCGTCGATGAGACGGCCGGCACGAGTTGGGTCATAGCCAGACAACTCCTTATCGACACCCTTCACCAAGGTATTGAGTGAAGAGAGGATCCAACGGTCAATCTCTGGGCGCTTCTCGAATGCCACCTGTGCTGTCTGTGGGTCGAAACCATCCACATTGGCATAGAGGGCGAAGAAGCTATAGGTATTATATAATGTACCGAAGAACTTGCGACGAGTCTCATCGACACCATTAGGGTCGAACTTGAGGTTGTCCCAAGGCTCGCTGTTGGTCATCATATAGAAACGTACTGGGTCGGCACCATACTTATCGATCATCTCGAATGGGTTGGTTACGTTACCCACGTGCTTACTCATCTTGTTGCCCTTGGCATCGAGTACGAGACCTGAAGAAATCACATTCTTGAAGGCAACGCTGTCAAATACCATAGTGGCGATGGCGTGGAGTGTGAAGAACCATCCACGTGTCTGGTCAACACCCTCGTTGATGAAGTCGGCTGGATAGAACTTAGGAGGAATAGCATAACCCTCGTAAGTGCTGTGAATCAAAGCCTCACGATCCGCCTCTGTGCCACGTGCCATTTCACCCTCGAATGGGTAGTGGAGTTGAGCGTAAGGCATAGAACCTGAGTCGAACCAAACGTCGATCAAGTCGCTCTCACGATACATTGGCTTGCCTTCCTCGTTGACCAATATGATATTGTCAACGTATGGACGGTGGAGGTCGATCTTATCATAGTTCTCCTGGCTGTAGTCGCCTATCACGAAGCCCTTGTCCTTCATAGGGTTGCTCTTCATGATGCCAGCAGCCACAGACTTCTCAATTTCAGCATAGAGTTCTTCCAAGCTACCGATGCACTTCTCGCCACGGTTCTCATCACGCCAAATAGGCAATGGAGTACCCCAGAAACGAGAACGAGAGAGGTTCCAGTCGTTCAAGTTCTCCAACCAGTTGCCGAAACGACCAGTACCAGTTGATTCAGGCTGCCAGTTGATGGTCTTGTTCAACTCTACCATGCGCTCCTTGCGTGCAGTATCCTTGATAAACCAGCTATCCAATGGATAATAAAGGATAGGTTTGTCGGTACGCCAGCAGTGAGGATAGTTGTGAACGTGCTTCTCGCTCTTAAATGCCTTACCTTCCTGCTTCAACTCGTAGCAGAGAACGATGTTGAGGTCCTCAGCCTTCTCAGAAGCCTTCTTGTCCCAAACACCATCCACATTAAACTTAGGGTCGTAAGCATTCTTCACGTAGTCGCCTGCGTGGTGAGCGTAAGCCTCCTTGTTGACACAAGCAGCGATGAAGTTGTTGTCAAGGTCTTCCAAGACATAGAACTTACCCTGGAGGTCAACCATAGGACGGGTCTCACCCTTCTTATTAATAAGGTATAGGGCTGGGATGTTGGCATCCTTAGCCACCTTGGCATCGTCTGCACCGAATGTAGGAGCGATATGCACAATACCTGTACCATCGTCAGTAGTAACGTAGTCACCGAGGATTACGCGGAAAGCCTCGCTCTCCATCTCCACGAACTGATCGCGACCATCCTCTGAGGTGAAGACTTTCTCTGGATGAGCAGCAGCGTAATCAGTAACAAACTGAGGTGCGAACAAGTCAACCTTCTCACAAGGTTTTACCCAAGGAAGAAGCTGCTCGTAGTGCATGCCTTCCAAATCGGTACCCTTCATGTGGTCGATGATACGCCAAGGGCACTGCTTCTTCTCCTTGTCGAAAGGAAGAAGGTCACCTTCCTTGCACTCTTGGTCAGCCTTCAAGTATGAGTTGATCAAGCTTTCAGCCATGATGAGTGTCATAGGCTCGCCATTGTAGAGGTTGTATGTCTCGATGGCAACGTAGTCAATCTTAGGACCTACACAGAGCGCCACATTAGATGGCAATGTCCAAGGAGTTGTAGTCCATGCGATAAAGTACGGTTTGCCCCACTTGGTCCACTCTGCCTTAGGATCCTTGATAAGGAACTGAGCTGTGGTGGTGAGGTCCTTTACGTCACGGTAACAACCAGGCTGGTTCAACTCGTGAGAGCTCAAACCTGTACCTGCACCTGGAGAATATGGCTGAATGGTATAGCCCTTATAGAGCAAGCCCTTGTTGTAGAGCTGTTTGAGGAGCCACCAAAGCGTCTCGATGTACTTATTGTCGTAAGTGATATAAGGATGATCGAGGTCAACGAAGTAACCCATCTTCTCGGTCAACTCACGCCACTCAGCAGTGAACTTCATCACATTCTCACGGCACTTGTGGTTGTAATCCTCGGTAGAGATATACTTCTCAGAAGCCTTGTTGTCAATATCCTTCTTGGTAATGCCGAGTTCCTTCTCAACACCCAACTCAACAGGAAGTCCGTGGGTATCCCATCCAGCCTTGCGGTGAACCTGGAAGCCCTTCATCGTCTTATATCTGTTGAAAGTATCCTTGATACTACGAGCCAGCACGTGGTGAATACCAGGGTGGCCATTAGCTGATGGAGGTCCCTCGAAGAAGATAAACTGAGGACAACCTTCACGCTCATCGATAGACTTGTGGAAGATGTCATTTTTCTCCCACTCTGATAAAACGTCGTTGTTGGTCTTTGTCAAATTCAGACCATTGTGTTCGGCAAATTTCTTAGCCATATTCCAATTATATTTTATTTTGTTTATTCTTTCAATTGAACATAAAAATGTTATAACGTGCGCAAAATTACAAAAAAAATAGCGTATCCCCAAAATCTTTAATATATTTTCTAATTTAGGCAGTAAGAAATGCCCACAATAGCTAAGAATGCACTGAAAAACAACGAAAAACCCGACTTCTACATCTTTATGGGGATGTAGAAATCGGGATTATTCGTATTTTTTACTATCATCAATTAGATGCCAAGAAGCTAAAGATTAACTAATTCAAACTTCTCAGCCATTTTTTTCCTTGCTTGGTACAAAGCCAAAAGTAAAACAATGCTGCAAAAAAGCCTACGACTCCAAACAACATACTCATTTGTAATGCAAAATCCATATTATTTCAAATTTAAAATTTTAAAACCTATACTAGCCAAAAAAGCTGTAACGATTAAGCAACAACTCATTAGCAACAACGAGTTTTGCGGACTAGCCGTTTCTGTCACTAAAGCCACAACGCTACCCAAGAACACTGTCCCAAAACTCATTTTCGCCAAGCTGTAGAAGAACTTTCCAAGTTCTTCTCGGCTGGTTTTCGCTCGTTCTCTGTCTTCTCTTAATGTCATTTCTATTTATTTAAAGTTTCACATAACGAATGCAAATATAAGAAAAAACATCGAACGAGACATAAATGCCGTTTGTTTTTTAACAGAAATTACACTTGGAAGGAACATTACAGGTTCTCTGCCTCTTGCAACCAAATAGTGGATGTGGCATCGCTAGGCATACGCCAGTCACCTCGTGGACTGAGACTCACGCTTCCTACCTTAGGACCATCTGGCAAGCAACTGCGCTTGAACTGCTGATTGAAGAAACGGCGCACGAAAGTCTTTAGCCATTTCTTGATGGTTTCTTCATCGTAACTATCTGGATCGTTGTCACTTATCTTTACACGTTCACCCGAAGATTCAAGGAATGCTTTCTTGGCAAGAAGATAAATCTTGGATGGTCGGAAGCCAAAGCGCAAGAAGTAATAGAGGAAGAAATCATGCAACTCGTATGGTCCAACCAAGTCTTCAGTCTTCTGCTTGATATTACCATTCTCATCCGCAGGAATCAACTCCGGACTGATAGGTGTATCAATGATGTCCTGAAGCGTGATGCGGCTCTGCTCATCCACTCCACTCTCTGCAACATAGTTGACCAAGTGGCGAATCAAAGTCTTAGGGATACTAGCATTGACTCCATACATGCTCATGTGGTCGCCATTATAAGTAGCCCAACCAAGTGCCAACTCAGAGAGGTCGCCCGTTCCTATCACCATACCACCCATCTTATTGGCCAAGTCCATCAAGATTTGGGTACGCTCACGTGCCTGCGAGTTCTCGTAGGTCACGTCATGCACATTCATATCATGCCCGATATCCTCGAAATGTTGAGTCACCGCCTTGGCAATGCTGATTTCTTTGATAGAGATACCCAAGCTCTGCATCAAGGTCATGGCATTGTTGTAAGTACGATCGGTGGTACCGAAACCTGGCATGGTGACACCGATGATACCCTTGCGATTCATACCCAACTTATCAAAAGTCTTGACGCAAACCAGCAAGGCTAGCGTGGAGTCGAGACCTCCACTGATGCCAACCACCACCGTCTTGGCATGGGTATGCACGATACGCTTCGCCAAACCCATCACCTGGATATTGAAGATTTCCTCGCAAGAGGCTTTCATGTTCGTACTTGTCGGGATGAAAGGATGAGGATTCACCTCACGCTCCAACACGAAGTCACGTACATTCTCGGCAGGAGAAGCATCGATGACACGGATGCCAAACTGCTTGTCGAGCACAGAATACTTGATGTTACGCTGCGCATTGACATAGGTGGAATTGGTGCGTCGTTCAGAGCGAAGCTTCTCCACATCTATCTGAGCCACAACCATTTGAGGTTCGATGCTAAAACGTTCACTTTCACCAAGCAGCTGTCCATTCTCATAGATAAGAGCATTGCCGCCATAGACAACATCCTGTGTACTCTCACCAAAGCCACAAGAACTATACACATAGCCCGTGATGGTACGAGCACTCTGCTGAGCCAACAAACTCTTCAGGTAATTGTTCTTACCAATCAACTCATCGGTAGCTGAAAGATTAAAGATGACATCGGCTCCCGCCAAAGCCAACTTATTACTAGGAGGAGCAGGAGCCCAAACATCCTCACATATCTCCACACCAAACTGGAAACCATCGAAAGTACGGAAGAGTTGAACATCCGGTGTCAGTCTCACCTTATGTCCGGCAAAACGAACCTCCTGTTCACGCAAGTCTTGTGCAGAGGCAAACCAACGCTTCTCATAGAACTCGCTATAGTTAGGCAGATAGGTCTTTGGCACGATGCCAAGAATCTGTCCTCGCTGGATGACCACACCACAGTTGAGCAAGAGGTCGCCCGTTACGACAGGCGCTCCCACGATAGCGATGATGTCGAGCTTGCGAGTGAAGTCGAGCAGCATCATGATGCTCTGTTCCGTAGCCTCCAACAAGATTTGCTGGCGGAAGAGATCCTGACAGGTGTAGCCTGTGATTGACAACTCCGGGAAAGTGATGACATCCACTCCCTTACCTTCAGCGAGGGCTATCTGCTCCTCGATTTGCTGCGTATTGAAAATGACATCTCCTACCCTTACGGCAGGAATGGCACTTGCCACTTTCATAAATCCGTACTTGATGTTCATGGCGTGTTATTTTATAGTTACTTGTGTGGCACCATAGCCATACTCTTGGAATGAAGCGTCTTGATAAGAACAAGACTTGTAGCGATAATTCAACTCATGTACGATGGCTTGGCGAAGCACACCCTCACCCTTTCCATGGATGAAGATAATCTTCTGACCTTTCTTATGCTTGTACTCTGCCATTGTCTTCTTGAACACATCTACCTGGTAGTGCAGGATATCAGCAGTATTCATGCCGGCAGTCGTCTCCAGCACCTCGTCAGCATGCAGGTCGATCACTACCGTTCCATCGTCCTTCTTCTGTTTCTTCTTGCTCTCGTTGGCGATAATCTTCTCGTCCTTATACATCTGCTCCTTCAATCTCTTGGAGTCAACGACCAATGGTCTTGCCACCTCATCATTCTCCACGATAGTGAAGAGCAAGGCAGGTGTCTCGAAGAAATCATTCTCCTCAAAGAGATGCAACTTGTAGAACTTCACTGGGTCAAGACGGAACTGAACATCAGTGGCTGGCTTGAGCAAGAAAGGCTTATCCTTCTTGTATGCAGTCATCTGAATAGCGATGTGTCCCATCTCGTTGAGCACCTCACGCCCGAACTCCTCGATGAAGAGCTTCGTGTTTGGTTCCACCTCTCCACAAGCCTTCATGGTCCAGGCGTTACCCTCAGCCACAAGGTATGTATAGTGGATATAATAGTTGCTGTCGTTAACGAAGTAAGTCTCGAAACGGGTATTCGTGATTTCCTTGATATCCACCGGTACGAAAGCGAGATAAGCACTGAGCTTGTTACCGCCGTCACGCTCCTTGGCAGGAGCCTGGAAAGTAATCTCACGATCAGCGGCATCATACTCTTCCACGTTCATATCGACGTTGGCATCATGCTCATTCAGGATCGACTTGATGCTTCTGCTATCATGTTTCAACTCGGTATTGGCACGTTCCTCTGCCGCCTGCTTAGCATCCATCTTGGCAGAAATCATCTTACCCATGGCATAGTCGTCCTGCTCCACCACTACCACGTCGTGGATGGAAGTAGGAATCTCGAAGCCATCCTCGTCCATCACCATCACGATATCTTTACCCTGGAAGCCGGAGATCTTTCCGCCTCCCACTTCACTCAGGAATCTTACTTTATCACCTATTTTCATCTTTGTTTTCTATTTGTTTGGTGCAAAGATACAAAAGATATTGTAAATGGCGAAAAGATTTATCTTTTTTATCACAATTCGAGAGGATTTCGATGAATTTGATGAAAAACAATTCTGATGAAGATAACAAACGAAACAAAAAGAAACCGGTCAAGCTCTACCAAAGAGCCTGACCGGAAAACTTATTACTTTGATTAATTAAATATTGATATATTAGTATCTCTCAGAGAGAGAGAACGTATATCCCTAAGTATTTAAAGAGAGTTTATGATTACTTGATGACGTACTTCTTGCCACCGCAAACATAGACACCTGGAGCGAGGATGTACTCAGCATCTGCCATGCTACCTACCTCAGCTACCTTCTGACCGTTGATAGAGTAAATCTTCAACTTAGCAGGAGCCTTCTTGCTACCTACCTGGTTGATACCTGTTGAGATAGTCTCGTTGGTCTTACCGTCACGTTTATAAACTGCACCATTGACGAAATCGAAATTACCTGTCTGGTTGTTACCATTACCATTATTGTTGAAGATAATCTTAGCAGGAAGTTCAGTCTTATCACCATCATACTTCCACATCCAGATATCCAAACCGTTCTTCTTCTCACCAGTCTTGGTACAAGCTACACCTGGCCATTCACCAACATATTTGTCACCACCAGTCCAAACATAAGCGTGAACATCAGTCCAGTCTGAAGGAGCGAGGAAATAAGCATAGACACCTGTTGGAGTAGGAATTACAACCTCTTTCTTCTTGTTGAAGGTAGCAGAACCTGTCTTTTCCACACCATCTGCATTAGTTGCACTCCAAGTTACAGTCTTGGTCTCGCCTTCCATCATATCAGCACCGAGGGTGAAGTTTGCTGGCTTACCAGGAGTAAGAGCCACCTGCTCGCCATTACCAATCTTATACCAACCGCTCTTGGCATTGCTGCTGAGAGTTGCAGTAACTGTGATAGTCTTCTGGAAATCACCACCATTAGGGCTGAAAGTAACCTTAGCAGCAGTATTGACAGGAGCGTCAACCTTCTGAGCATTTGAACCGCCATCATACTTCAGGTAGATATCACCTGTGACACCAGTGATGTCAGCAGTCTGTCCACCATTATTATTATTCACAATCACATTAAATTTATCAATACCGTCGATAGCGTAGAACCAGTACTTTTCGCCATTGATCTCCTCAGACTCCGTCATCTTTGTACCAGGCCAATCACCTGCCAGTTTCTTAAGTCCAGAGGCTTCAGTCCAAGCATAGACAAAAGGAGCATATTCTGCCTGTACGTAAACCGTGATAGCTGCGTTAGGATCCAACTTCTTGAAGGCCAAGCTACCGCTCTTCACTTTACCATTCTGACTCTCTGCGGCCCACTCAATAGTCTTGGTGTCGCCAAAGTTCATACCATCGCCGATGGTAAGGTTCACACTCTCACCAGGAGTCAAGTTCACCTTATCCTGACCTTGTATCTGATACCAACCAGACTTAGCGTCTTCAGAGAGAGTAGCTGTCAGGTTGATAGACTCAGTGCGGAAAGATCCACCTGCCTGTGAGAATGAAACGGTTGCTGACTGAATAGGAGCCTGCTCGTTCCAAGTTGTACCAGCCTCTTCCTGACCGTCGTATGCCTGATCGCCCTTGCTCTGAGGAGAAGTTGTGTAGATGAAAGGACCATCCTCTCCTACCTGACCACCTGTCCAGTCTTTCACGAGAACACGGAGCTGACCCTGAGTTTGAGGTGCATCTACTGTGATAGTAGAACCAGTATATGTCTTGCCTGTTACCAAGTCGGTATAAGTACCTGCAGGGCAATCTGTGAATGTAGCACCACCATTGAGGGCTACGAGTGCATAGCTGTCCTTATAAGCACGCTTGAAAGCGATACCACCATTGGCCTTACAACCATCTGTTGTCCACTGACCCTTACGGAGAGCAGGAACTGCCTGACGAATCTTGTTCAGACGGATGAGGTGCTGAGCCACATCATGATTCAAAGAGGCAGCCACATTACCAGAAGCCTTGTATTCACCGAAGTCTGATGCTTCTACATCACCTGTGATATAACCACCGAAGTAAGCACGACCGGTGTTAGAAAGAGGACCATTAGGACCTTTATCAATTACTACACCACGACGGAAACCTACCTCAGAACCATAATAGATACAAGGAATACCACGGAAGGTAAACAAGAGAGAGAGGTTCTCAGCCCACTGAGCATCTGTACCACCAAAACGATTGGTATCGTTTGGACCTGGACTGTAGTCATGGCTATCTACATATACTACATTGTAAGTAGCGTCATTATAGAGTTCGTCGCCGCTTGCCAATCTGAAAGCCTGTTCAGCTGTGTTGTAGCTGTAGTGCATTGGGAAGTCAATGACGTTGAATCCACTGTTCTGTGAGTAGTCTGGCTCATGCCATGCACCATTGATCATCTTGGCATTTTCGCTCTTTGGAGAAGTAGTCTCCTTCAAGCAAAGCTCTTGTGGACCCACAGGCTCAGCACCCTCAGGAAGTTCCTGACTATCCCAGTAGCTTTTGCTTCCATCCCAAGCATTGAGCAGGGAATTGTCCGACTTCCAGGTATAGAAATAGCAAGAGAGGTTTGCCTGACCTCTGTAGGTGACATCGTTCATACGAGTACAAACCTCACCATACATGAAGAAAGGAGCCTTGTTCAATCGCTTATCCTCGTACTGCTTACCAAGTGCTGTAAATTGAGGGATGAACTGCTTGTTGAATGTCAAGCGGGAGATATGACCGGATGTATCAATACGGAAGCCATCGACACCCATCTTGATGAACTGACTATAGCAATCTACGAGATACTGTGCCACCTCATCATTCTCAGTGTTGAGATCCACGCAGTCACCAGCAATCTGACCCATCCAACGGCTTGGGTTGTCCCAGTTCCAGTTGTTGGCTGTATGATGCCAATAGTTATGTATATCGTGGTTAGTGCCATCTGTATTCTTCATCAGGGCAAGACGACGCGGATACTGTATCTTTACATTGCTTAAGTAATCACTACCCAACTTGCTCTCATCTGGAATCATACAAGCATCGATGTAAGCCTGATTGCGAAGCTGTGTGTCACGGTCGAATATCTTGCAGAGCTTCTCCTCACCGAAGTTACCAGTGTGGTTGAGCACGATATCGAGGATAATCTTGATACCCTTTTTATGCGCCTTGTCGATGAGTTCCTGGAACATCACGTCACCACTCTTTTTGCCGTCACCGCTCTGATAGCGGCAGTCAACCTTGGAGAAATCCATGGCATGATAGCCGTGGTAGTCATAACCAGACGCGTTCTGTACGACAGGAGTAATCCAGATGGCTGTGAAACCAAGTGCCTTGATGTAGTCGAGCTTGTCGATCACGCCTTGGAAATCACCTCGCCAACAAGGGTCCTTGGTTCTCTTCTGTTCCTTCTGGTTGTCCCAGCAGAGCACATTGTTTTTAGGGTCTCCATCGTAGAAACGGGTGGTGATCATGAAATAGATACTTTCGTCTCGGAAGTCAGTACGATTCGATGTAAAAACATCGTTCGCTACCGACTGCATGGAGACAAGAAGGAGCAATAAAGCTGCCCAAAACTTCTTAGTAAACCTTCTCATAAATTGTGTTATTAAGTTAAGATATTTAGTTAAATATTATTTGTTTGCAAAATTAATCAGAAAACGTTAGAATTGCAAATAAATAAGCCTATTTCGCTCTTTTTTATATGCAAACGATTGCATATAAACGTAAAAAAAACATTGCAAACGTTCGCATATAAAATACGCAAGTTTTCATCTGAAAACTTGCGTATCTAAAAGAGAAAAGAAATTTATTACTTGATGACGTACTTCTTGCCACCGCAAACATAGACACCTGGAGCGAGGATGTACTCAGCATCTGCCATGCTACCTACCTCAGCTACCTTCTGACCGTTGATAGAGTAAATCTTCAACTTAGCAGGAGCCTTCTTGCTACCTACCTGGTTGATGCCTGTTGAGACAGACTCATTGGTCTTACCGGCAAGGTTATAAACTGCACCGTTTTCGAAAGCCAAATCCTTTGTCTGCTGACCACCACCTTTGTTGAAGATGATCATAGTAGGAGCAGTTGTCAAATCGCCATCATACTTCCACATCCAAACATCCAAACCATTCTTCTTCACACCGGTCTTGGTACATGCTACACCTGGCCAATGACCTTCGCCACCAGTAAAGTTGTCTGTATCATTCCAAGCCCAGCAATCTACCTGACTCCAGTCTGAAGGAGCGAGGAAGTAAGCGAAGATACCTGTTGGAGTCGGAATAACCACCTCTGCCTTCTTGTTGAAGGTAGCAGTACCAGTCTTAGCCTTATCCTCTGCATTAGTTGCGCTCCAAGTTACAGTCTTGCTCTCGCCTTCCAGCATATCAGCACCGAGTGTAAAGGTTAATGGCTTACCAGGAGTAAGAGCCACCTGCTCGCCATCGCCGATCTTATACCAACCGCTCTTAGCATTGTCGCTGAGGGTTGCTGTTACAGAAATAGTCTTCCCGAAGTCACCACCGTTAGGACTCAAAGTAACCTTGGCTGTTGTGTTGACAGGAGCATCGAGCGTCTTGACACTTGAACCACCATCGTATTCCAAGTAGATATCGCCTGTGATACCAGTGATGTCACTTGACTGCTTGTCATTACCATTATTCAGAATCACATTGAAGCTCTCAACTCCATCGAAAGTCTTGTACCAGTAGTTGACACCACCAATTTCTTCAGGACCATCCATAGTCTTTCCATGCCATTTACCAGCCAACTCTTTAGCAGGTTTGCCAGGAACCCAAGCATAGATAGTTGGAGCCTTGTCAGCCTTTACATATACGGTGATAGCTGCATTAGGATCCACCTTGGTGAAGGATACAGAACCCTTCTTCTCACTCTTGTCATTCTTAGCAAACCATGTTACAGTCTTGGTCTGCTTGAAGTTCATACCTTCACCGATAGTGAATGTCTTGGTCTCGCCTGGAGCCAACTCGACCTTTTCCTTACCTTCTACCTGGAACCAACCAGAAGTTGCCTTACCGCTAAGGCTTACCTCTACAGTAACAGTATTGGTGCGGAAAGTACCACCATTCTGAGAGAGCTTCAAGCCAAACTCGTTACTCTGTGGCTCAACCCATGTTGTACCATCTTCCTCATGACCATCGTAAGCCTGTTCAGCCTTTGACTTAGACTTAGGAGCCTCATTATAGATGAAAGGACCATCCTCACCTATCTGACCGCCCTTCCAGTCCTTCACGAGGACACGGAGCTGACCCTGAGTAGCAGGAGCTTCAACGGTGATAGTAGAACCAGTGTATGTCTTGCCTGTTACCACGTCGGTATAAGTACCATCAGGGCAATCTGTGAATGTTGCACCACCATTGATGGCTACGAGTGCATAGCTGTCATTCTTATAAGCACGCTTGAAGGCGATACCACCCTTGGCAGGAGTACAACCATCGTCGGTCCACTGACCCTTACGCAAAGCAGGAACAGCCTGACGAATCTTGTTCAGGCGGATGAGGTGCTGAGCGACATCATGATTCAAAGTAGCAGCCACATTGCCTGTAGCCTTGTAGTCACCGAAATCGTTGGCTTTTACGTCACCTGTGATGTAACCACCGAAGTAAGCACGACCAGTTTCAGAAAGAGGACCATGAGGACCATTATCAATCGCAGCACCGCGACGGAAACCTACCTCAGAACCGTAATAGAGACATGGAATACCACGGAAGGTGAACATCAGAGAGAGATTCTCTGCCCACTGAGCGTCAGAGCCACCGAAACGGAGCTTATCGTCGGTTTGCTGAGGACCGTAGTCGTGGCTATCAACATATACCACATTATAGGTAGCATCATTATATCTCTTGTCACCTGACTTTGCCAAACCGTATGCGGCGGCAGCATTACCGAAGTTGTAGTGCAATGGGAAGTCGATCACATTGAAACCACTTGCCTGAGAATAGTCTGGCTCATGCCACTTACCATTCACCATAAAGGTATTGTCGCTTGTTGGTGTTGGGGCATTGTCTGACTCACAGAGAGCCATCTGATGGTCATCTACACCTGTACCGCCATTGGCTTTATCAAAGAGTACCTGTGTATCCCAGTAAGACTGGCTGCCATCCCATTTGTCGAGCAAGTCCTGTGGAGCCTCCCATGTGTAATAATAGCAAGAGAGGTTATCCTGACCACGGTATGTGACATCACTGTAACGGGCGCAAACCTCACCATACATGAAGAATGGAGCCTTGTTCAATCGCTTGTCCTCATACTTCTTACCGAGAGCTGCAAACTGAGGAATGAACTGCTTGCAGAAGGTAAGACGTGAGATGTGACCGGATGTATCGATACGGAATCCATCGACACCCATCTTGATGAAGCTGCCATAGCACTTTACGAGATAATCTGCTACGTAGTCGTTCTCGGTGTTCAGGTCAACGCAGTCGCCTGCAATCTGAGCCCACCAGCGGTTAGGAAAGTCCCAGTTAAAGTCACCAAAGTGGTGCCAGTAGTTGTGAACATCCTGGTTCTTGCCACGGATGTTCTTCATCAAGGCAAGACGACGCTGATACTGCTCATAAGCGACACTTGTAAGGTAGTCGGAACCCAACTTCTCCTCGTTAGGAATCATACAGGCATCAATGAGTGCCTGAGTTGCCAAGTCGGTATCACGGTCAAACTCCTTGCAGAGTGTCTGCTCACCGAAGTTACCGGTGTGGTTGAGCACGACGTCGAGGATGATCTTGATGCCCTTTTTGTGAGCCTTGTCGATGAGTTCCTGGAACATAGCATCACCGTCCTTGCTACCATCGCTGCTCTGATAACGGCAGTCTACATGCTGGAAATCCATGGCATGATAACCATGGTAGTCGTAACCGGATGCGTTCTGCACTACTGGTGTAATCCAGATGGCAGTGAAACCGAGTGCCTTGATGTAGTCGAGCTTGTCGATGACACCCTGGAAGTCACCTCGCCAGCAAGGGTCTTTTGTTGCAATCTGCGCTGACTGGTTATCCCAGCAGAGCACGTTGTTACCAGTATCACCATCATAAAAACGCGTAGTCATCATGAAGTAGATACTTTCGTCTCGGAAGTCCGTACGATTCGATGTAAAGACATCGGTCGCTACCGACTGCATAGAGACGAGAAGGAGCAGTAAAGCTGCCCAAAGCTTCTTAGTAAACCTTCTCATAAATTGTGTTATTAAGTTAAGATATTTAGTTGTTGTTATTTGTTTGCAAATTTAACAATAAATATGTGTAAACAGCAAACAAACAAGCACTTAACTCATATTTTCACATGCAATCGATTGCACCAGAACGCAAAATATTATCATACAATCGATTGCATAAAATATTTTAAAGATTTCCACTAAAAAACTTGCAAAATTAAAAAACTACATCAAGGGCAGCACTCTACCCTACACCACGCCTCATCATCCCAATCATACAATACAGCCTATAAAACGAAAGACGAGGATTGCATCCCTGCACCCCTCGCCTAACTTTAGTAAAAGATAATTAGTAAAAGTTTGTTATATAAACTCTATATATTTTTGTTTCAAACTCATTTCATCTGATTTTTCACTTAATCCCAGAGCGACTTGCTGCTGAAATTAGATTCTGACTCTTCCTCCTCATCGAAATCGTAATCCCAAGAAGAGAAGTCGTTGTTCTTTTTGGCATTGAAATCAGATGTCTCAAACCCCTCAGTCGATAGTCCTTGAAGAACACTATCGTTAGTTAGAGCCACAACACGAGTGACAGGTGTTATATATAAATTTTTCATTATAAATACAATTTAAATGTTACTTAATAATGACTTTCTTACCCTGATGGATATAGATTCCCTTAACTGGCTTTGCAACCTTCACTCCCTGAAGAGTATAATAAGCTGCATCAGTATTTGAAACATTGTTCTTCAACTCTGAAATACCTGTTGTCTCATTATCCATTGGAGCATCGATACCCTCAAACCAGACCATACTCTTAGAGAAGCGATTTTTATCATTGTCTTGATTCTGATCCAAAATCTGACCATTACCTTCCATAATAATTCGAGGCAACATCAAGTAAGAGTAACTTGCCTTTACTGTACCAGCACCACGGAAGAAGCTGAAATAATCATGCTTTTTAGGATCAGGATCAGTTGTATTATCTTTTATTACACCGTTTGCGCGTCCTGTCGTAGTTTGTGAATAACGAGTAAACGCGAAATTACGTCCTGTCCATTTGTTCTGGTCATCAAAGTAGAATTGGGTAATCTTAGTATCTGTCAAAACAGGCACCAAGTAGTTGTTCCACTTGTCTTTAGCCTGTTCATGAGTTTCCTGGTTAACCCAGATTAACTCCTTCTTTGTTTCAGATTTAGCCCAATCTTTAACATAATCGAATACATCATTGCTATATCTCTTAACTGTTGCAGAGTAAGCAGGAACAACTTCTATTAGACCTGGTTTATCATTGCCTAATGTTGTAGGCGCATACAACACTACACCCTGATTAGCAGGAATAAACTTCAAACGATAGAGCATCACAGTACCAGTCTCATCACCAGAGCCAGTATTGTTCTTCTCATTCTTAGTATATGATTGAGCTGCATAAACCAGAACTTCTTTATCTACAGGAACTACATCTATCGCACTGGTATAAGTACGAAGCAACTTACCCATATGAGCTGTTACAGGAATATAGATCTTTGAAGCACCAGTGATAGTGTATTGGAAAGTATTCTTATCTTTACCTGGAATAATATAGAATCTCACTGTCCAAAGACCAGCACCACGGTTCCATTTGATATCACTATCATGTACAATTGTATTTTCTGTACAATCTGAAGTATAATTTACAACGTTAGGATCTGCAACTGTAGCTTCAGAGGTTCCTTCAACCTTTACGTCTGGATACTTAACATTTGCAGGAGTACCATCCTCATACCAGTTCTGCGTAATAGCATGGTCACCAACAAAACGGAAAGTCTTTCCATACAAATCTGCAGATGTATTTAATATCAATTTATAACAATGGTCACTTTCATCATAAGTCATATCACCTGCTGTAGCATCCCACAACCATTTTGTTGTTCCATCAACATTAGTAGTAGTTGTACTTGGGATGGCAGGACCAACCATTGAAATTACATCAGGGTAATCTATCTTACCAGCATTTGGAACATAGATTTCAGCTTGCATACCATAACTGTTATCTTTTCCTGCCACATCATCTCTACCTTTAGTAGGATTTACCTGTACAACTTTATTACCTTTAAGCTTTGATATAGCAACAGCAGGCTTATTTGCTGTGAGCTGATAACTATCTTGCGTTTTAATTGTGGTATTATCAGATTCATAAACAGGATCAGCACCTAAGAAGAAAAACTTAGTATGAGTACCACATTGTTTGCCTCCTTTTTCCTGTGAAATCTCATGAATACCATCATCTGCTTTAATTGCTTGTTTCTTAATTTCCGGAGTAGACATATTTCTAACAACAGTTCCTAAAACGAAGTATTTGTTAGTAATACCCTCTAAGTGAACAGCTGATGCAGATGAGACATCACTGTATCCACTTGGGATGTCGATACGAGAATCATATAAAGGTTGCGCTGTAGCTCCTTGAGCATTACTCAACAAATACACAACTCGCTTTAAACTATTATGTTTAATAGTCCAAATTTTTGGAGTTTTAGAGTCACTGTCAAATGTAAAGCTCACTTCATAAATACCATCATCATCTGTCACACCATCATTACGAGTAACAAGATTCCAAAAATTATCACTATCTTTAAATTCATCAACAACAACCAAATTGTTTGTCTTACTATTACCACCTACAGAACCATCAGTAACAGGAGAAGCTGTTCCATGATCCTTTGCACCATACAATTCTACAATACCAGAAGGACCATATACTCTAGGAACTCCATCAACACTTATACCAAGAATCTGCATCTTAGCAGTCAAACAAGCAGGAATATCAATCTTGTAAGAACCATCAGCCTGCTGTTCAAACTTGAAATAGAGTCTTTCGTAATTGATTTTACCAGGGATATCACCACCAGGATTAACGTCAGAATGATTGTATGGTGACATGAAATCACCTACCAAATAGAAGCCTGCACCAGCTACCTTATAAGGATTAACCTTTTCTTTTGCTTCAACAGTCATCTTACCATCCTCTGTTACAGTAAGAGAATAGACAAGACCAGCCTTCAATGTCAATTTTTCAGTTCCTTCAGCTGTGAAAGCAATATCAGAAGTTGTACCAACTGTAGAAATAGCTTGAGCAGTAGCCAAACCATAAGCTGTACCATCAATAGTAAGAGTAATAGTAGCATCTGTAGAAGTTTCGCCACTCAAATCAAGAGTGTACTTTCCGTTAGAGCCTGTTACTTCAGAAAGACCATTGAATAATTTAATTACCTTAGTAACAACACTAGAACCACTAACAGTACAAGCTACAGTTCTATTATCTTCATTAGAATCATCAAATGTAAATGTGTAAGTCTTGCCATTCTCCATGTTTACATAGAAATAATTGCTATCATACCCATTCTGATCAGTATAAACAATTTTTTTACTCTTATTAGCAAGATCAAAACGCTCCACATCTGGACACATTTGCGCCTTCCAGCCTTCAACAGCAAATCTAAAGCGATACTCTCCACTTTTTGTACACTGATACGTTTGGGAATACTTATTGTTTACAACAGATTCCATATTTTTACCATCTAACGTGGTCCATTCCGATTCCCCGACAAAGTAGCCAGTTATATAACAATTGACTGCCTTTACCGTTTGCGATATGGACAATAATGCCCAGACCGCCATAAATAGCGTGAAAAATCTTTTCATCTTTTCTTATTTTTTATTTTTTACTTAAGTTAGTTATATATATTGTTCTAAGCTTCTTTGAGCAGCTAGGTGACCTTGTACTTTTCAGCTAGGTAATCATCACTTCTTTTAGGAACTTATACGTTTTTTTTCTAACGTTTTAAGATAAACATTGCTTGTAGCAATATCCACATATTTAGCAAAAAGCTATTAGTACACTATCTTTACCGCCGCAAAATAAATATTTTTTTTTCGAAATGCAAGCATTGTTCTACACCTTTCTACACTCATCGCTGTGCAACCGATTGCACAAACAGCAGTATTGAACAGTTGTTGTAACAGATAGAACCGAAGAGTCTAAGAAACGCAAAATCGGGGCTTGTTCAGACAAGCCCCGATTACTGCGTAAGCCAGATACTACCAAATGCGGTTTACAGCTGTTCCATATACTTCGCACACATTTCGGCGCAGCGCTCTCCATCCACGCCAGCAGAAACGATGCCACCAGCATAGCCGGCTCCCTCACCGCAAGGGAAGAGCCCCTGGATGCGGACATGCTGCAAGGTTTCACGGTCGCGAACAATGCGGACCGGGGAGGAGGTGCGAGTCTCCGTGGCTATCAATATAGCCTCGTTGGTCAGGAAGCCATGCGCATTCTTGCCGAAAGTCTTGAATCCTTCCTGCAGGCGCTTGCTCACAAATGACGGCATCCAGAAATGCAACGGACTGGAGATCAGTCCCGGCGCATAACTACTCTTTGGCAAGTCATAACTCAAACGGTTGTTCACAAAGTCAGCCATACGCTGCGATGGAGCCGTTTGCTTCATATTGCCTTGCTGCCAACACTGTTTCTCCAAAATCTCTTGGAAATACATCATATATAGTGAAGAGTGAGGAGTGAAGAGTGAAGAATCTTCTAGACCTTCTCGCTTGGCAAAGTCCTCACGTGCATGCCCGTTAGCTAAAGCATCATTCACAAACTGCTCGACATCCTCAGGATGCGTCTCCACCACCATACCAGAATTGCTCCAAGCCGTACCACGGTTGCTAGGACTCATACCATTGACCACCAATTGTTCTGAACCCGTAGCTGCAGGAATGACAAATCCACCCGGACACATACAGAAACTATACACGCCCCTGCCATCTACCTGGGTAACAAAACTATACTCGGCGGCAGGCAGATACTTGCCACGTCCATTCTTGTTGTGATATTGTATCTGGTCTATCAACTGGGAAGGATGCTCCAAGCGAACACCCACCGCAATGCCTTTCGCCTCGATGTCAATCTTGGCAGAAGCTAAATAGCGATACACGTCACGGGCACTATGCCCCGTAGCGAGAATGACAGGTCCGCGATAAGTTTCCTCGGCACCTGTCGCCAAGTTGACAGCTTCCACTCCAACCACTCTGTCAGAAGCCGACGCATCAATAGTAGTCGAAAGCTTGCCTTCGCTCTCCAATATCAAGCGTGTCATCTTGGTTTGGAAATGCACCTCACCACCACACTTGATGATAGTATTGCGCATGTTCTCGATGACACGTGGCAACTTGTCGGTACCGATATGCGGATGGGCATCAGCCAGGATATTCGTGTTGGCTCCATGCTGACAGAACACATTCAATATCTTATCGACGCTACCACGCTTCTTGCTGCGAGTATAGAGTTTGCCATCGCTATAGGCTCCAGCACCGCCCTCACCAAAACAGTAGTTGCTCTCACCATCCACCTTTTGTGTCTTGGTGATGTTGCTGAGGTCTTTCTTGCGCTCACGCACATCCTTGCCTCGCTCCAGCACGATAGGGCGATAACCCAACTCTATCAGTCGCAAGGAGGCAAAGAGACCGCCGGGTCCCTCTCCCACCACAATGACACGTGGGCGACTGCTCACATCGGGATATTCGGTGTGAACATACTGGTCGTCTTGAGGAAACTCATTGATGTAAGCACGCACCTTCAGATTGACGAAGATGGTACGCTGGCGTGCATCGATGCTTCGCTTCAACACACGCACTTGGTTCAGAGTCCTGACATCCAAGCCTTTCTCCTTGGAGAGATAACGCTTGATGCCTTCCTCACTAGCTGCCTGTTCGGGCAGAATCCTGATTTGGTATTCTTGAATCATATTCTTTGCATATTAAATCTCTATCTCTCCCAACACCTCATGAGTATCAAGGTGATACATCGTCACCTTGCCATCTTCTAGCGTGGCTAGAGTTGGCGGATTGCCCCCCTTAGGGAAGGTGATACTACCGGTATTGACCACGAGGCGCTGGATAGGTGCCTTACCTTCCTGCAATGATGGCACTTCGATATGAGAAAGCTCCCAAAGGTGAGAATGTCCATAGATGATGGCATCGTAGGGTCCCTTTGGCATGTTCTCCTTATTATATATATGTCCATGAGTGAGGAGGTAGCGCTTGCCACCATCCACCAACAGGGCGTAAGTCTCCATGATTGGGAAATCGAGCAACATCTGATCGACCTCCGCATCACAGTTGCCACGCACGGCGATAATCTTGTCTGCCAATCGGTTGAGACGCTCCACGATACCTTTCGGGTCGATGCCCTCCGGGATGCGATTGCGAGGACCATAGTTGATGATGTCACCCATGAGGCACATCATATCGCAATGGCTCTGCTCGAAGAAGTCGAGCGCTTTCTCCAAGGCTGGCAAACAGCCATGTATATCTGAAAACAAGAGATATTTCATATAGGGAATCTTATAACAGAGGGAGACAAAGCTCCCTCATGATTTACTTTTTCAATACAGGTTCGCAGGTCATATCGACACCCAACTTCTTGAAGATCTTCTGATCTACCTCACTCAGCATCACGGTGCAATGTGCCTGACAGCCACGTAGTTTAGGTAATTGCTCCAAAGCCCTCTTGCAGTTCTCGTCATTCTCAGAGAGCACGGAGAGAGCCACAAGCACCTCATCGGTATGAAGACGTGGGTTATGACCACCAAGATAACTGATCTTGGTATGCTGGATAGGTTTGATCATCGACTGAGGAATCAACTTGAGTTCGTGGTCGATGCCGCCCAAATGCTTCATCACGTTGAGCAACAAAGCAGCACTACAGCCGAGCAGTTCACTGCTATGTCCACAGACGATGGTACCATCCTCCAGTTCGATAGCTGCTGAGGTATGCTCCGTCTCCTTCTTGTGGTTCTTGGCAGCCACAGTCACCTTGCGATAGTCGGTATTGATCTTTGCCTGGTTGAAAAGCATCTGAATCTTGGTAATCTCAGCCTCGTTGCAAGCGCCCATCGCCAACTTATTGGTAGCGGCATAATAGCGACGAACAATCTCGTTCTTGCTAGCCTCGCAACAAACCTCGTCGTCAGAGATGCAGAAGCCCACCATGTTGACACCCATATCTGTAGGCGATTTGTAAGGATTACTGCCATAGATACCCTCAAACAAGGCGTTGAGCACAGGATAGATTTCTACGTCACGATTATAATTGATGGCAATCTTATTGTATGCCTCCAAGTGGAATGGGTCAATCATGTTGACATCGTTGAGGTCGGCGGTAGCTGCCTCATAAGCGATGTTGACAGGATGCTTCAGAGGGAGATTCCATACAGGGAAAGTCTCAAACTTAGCATAGCCAGCACGCACGCCGCGCTTGTTCTCATTGTAGAGTTGGCTCAAGCAAACAGCCATCTTGCCACTGCCAGGACCAGGAGCCGTCACAATCACCAGAGGACGCTCAGTCTCCACATAGTCGTTCTTGCCAAAACCCTCATCAGAGGCGATGAGATTGACATCGTGAGGATAGCCCTCGATGAGATAATGGCAGTAAGTCTTGATACCATCACGCTCCAAGCGCTGCTTGAAGGCAGTGGCAGCAGGCTGACCATTATAATGGGTGATGACAACGGAGCCTACCATGAAACCACGGTTCTGGAACTCACCACGCAGACGCAACACATCCTCATCATAAGTGATGCCCAAGTCGGCACGCTTCTTATTCTTCTCAATGTCGGCTGCACTGATCACGATAACAATCTCAATGCTATCGCTGATTTTCTGAAACATACGGAGCTTACTATCTGGCTGGAAACCAGGCAATACGCGACTTGCATGATGGTCATCGAAAAGCTTTCCTCCTAATTCCAGATAGAGCTTTCCGTCAAACTGTGAGATTCTATCCTTGATATGCTCGGATTGAATCTTCAGATACTTCTCGTTATCGAATCCTATCTTCATATTCTTTTTACTGATATAACTAATTCTCTATTGATTGAACAAATCGAGTGCAAAAGTACAAAAAACTATCGAAATATCAAAAAAAAATTGTACCTTTGCACACAAAAAAGAAAAAAAAACAAGAATGATGAACGGAATTTACACAATTAAAATATAACCGACAATGGAAAAGAAATTACGTACAGCTTCCATCTGTGTACAGGGAGGCTATCAGCCAAAGAATGGTGAGCCTATTGAAGTGCCTATCATTCAGAGTACAACATTTAAGTATGACAATTCCGAAGAGATGGCTATGCTCTTCGATCTTAAGAAAGAAGGATATTTCTATACCCGTCTCCAGAACCCTACCAATGATGCTGTAGCGCAGAAAATAGCACAGCTTGAAGGTGGCGTGGGTGCTGTGCTGACAAGTAGCGGTCAGGCTGCCAACTTCTATGCCGTTTTCAATATCTGCGAAGCTGGCGACCATATCGTGACTTCCAATGAGATTTATGGTGGCACCTTCAATCTCTTCGGTGTAACACTCAAGAAACTCGGCATAGAATGTACATTCGTCAATCCTAACGATAGCGAGGAAGAAATCCAGAAAGCATTCCGTCCTAACACCAAGGTTGTCTTCGGCGAAACCATCAGCAACCCTGGATGTGCCGTTCTTGATATCGATAAGTTTGCCCGCATCGCCCACAAAAATGGTGTTCCACTGATTGTTGACAATACTTTTGCCACTCCTATCAATTGCCGTCCTTTTGAATGGGGAGCTGACATCGTAACTCATTCTACCACCAAGTATATGGATGGAACTGCATCTCAGGTGGGTGGTGTAGTAGTAGATAGTGGTAACTTCGACTGGATGGCGAATGCTGAAAAGTTCCCTGGCCTTTGCACACCAGATGACAGCTATCATGGTTTGACATACGTGAAAGCATTTGGCAAGATGGGTTATACCACTAAACTCGTTGCCCAACTGATGCGCGATCTCGGAAGTATCCCTGCCCCAATGAACTCATTCATCCTCAACCTGGGTTTGCAGAGTCTGCATCTGCGTATGCGCCAGCACTGTGAGAATGCTCAAAAGGTGGCAGAATTCCTGCACAACGACCCTCGCGTAGCTTGGGTTCATTACAGTGGACTGAAAGACGATGCCTATTACGAACTTGCTCAGAAATACATGCCAAATGGTACCTGCGGTGTCATCGCCTTTGGTTTGAAGGGTGACCGTGAAACAGCAATCAAGTTCATGGATTCGCTCGATATGATCAACATCGTGACTCACGTAGCGGATGCTCGCACCTGCGTACTCCATCCAGCCAGTCATACCCACCGCCAATTGACAGATGAGCAGTTGAAAGAAGCTGGCGTAGCTCCAGACTTGATCCGTCTCTCAGTAGGTATTGAAGATGTGGAGGATATTCTGGATGATATCAAGCAGGCTTTAGACAAGATATAATATAAGCACACCCTATAATGATGCTTAATTCATAAGACAGACAAGCATTTTCTATGAAGTTTCGACGAAAAAGAAACTCTTGGTCTTTTTCAACGTTCTGTCCTATCCATGATAGCCCTCGACGGCTCATGGGAGATTGTCCGTGGATAGACAATCTCTCATGAGCCACTTTTCTTTGCACAAAAGTACAAAGAAAAGTGAACATGGTAAAATGTTTAACATATCTTTTGAAGAGTTTCTTGTTCTTTCGGAAAATTATCCTTATTTTTGCAGAACAATATAAAAAAAGGTGTAAAAATATGGTAGAGAATCAATCAACGAGCATTCGAAAATATCCCAAGCGCATCCCTTACGGCATGATGAACTTCAAAGCCGTCATAGAGGATGACTGCTATTATGTCGACAAGACTCCATTCGTGGAGAAAATTGAAAGAGCCAACAAGTTCTTCTTCTACATCCGCCCTCGCCGATTCGGCAAGAGCCTTACTCTCTCCATGCTTGAGCATTACTACGATATCAATCGAGCAAACATCTTCGACAAGCTCTTCGGGCATCTCTACATCGGTCAACATCCCACACCCGAGCACAACAAATATCTTGTCATCAAGCTCAACTTTGCAATAGTAAATGCAGAACTAAATGACTATAAAAAGGGATTAGACGACCATTGTCGCATAGCCTTTAATTTTTTCTGCGATGTATATGCGCAATATTTACCGAAAGGCATCAAAGAGGGTATGAACCAACTGGATGGTGCGGTCAAGCAACTGAACTTTCTGTGCCGTGAATGCGAGAAGACCAATGCCAAGGTGTTCCTCTTCATCGACGAGTACGACCATTTCACCAACAAGATTCTTGCTGAGCCCAACTGTCTGGACAAATATCGCAAAGAGACTCATGGCGAGGGATACTTGCGCACTTTCTTCGACACGATCAAGGCAGGTACAGATTCTACCATCGCCCGTGTATTTGTGACAGGAGTCAGCCCTGTCACATTAGACGACCTGACCAGTGGATTCAACATCGGCACCAACTACACTCTGAGTGCCCAATTCAATGAACTGACAGGATTCACGGAGAAAGAAGTGCGTGACATGCTCGAATACTACTCCACCCAATACGAGTTCAACCATACCATCGACGAATTGATAACAATCATGAAGCCATGGTATGACAACTATTGCTTTGCACTCAAGAAGTACGGCAAAGTGACGATGTACAACTCCAACATGGTGCTTTACTTCATCGACAATTATGTGAACAATGATTGTGAGGTACCCGACCACATGATAGACGAAAACATCCGTACCGACTACAACAAGCTCCGCATGCTCATCCGCAGAGACAAGGAGTTTGCCCACGATGCCTCTATCATCCAGCAACTGGTGCAGCAAGGTTACATCACAGGCGAACTCAAGTCGGGATTTCCTGCCGAGCTGATAGGCAATCCCGACAATTTCGTCAGCCTATTGTTTTACTTCGGAATGGTCACCATCGACGGAACATACAAAGGAAAGACCAAATTTATTATTCCAAACGAGGTTGTACGCGAGCAGCTATTTACTTATCTGCTCGATACCTACAAAGAAAACGACCTCTCATTCGACAGCTACGAAAAGAATGAGTTGGCAAGCAATCTTGCTTATGATGGAAAATGGAAGGCATACTTCCAGTACATTGCCGACAGCCTGCATAAATACGCCTCCCAACGAGACCATCAGAAAGGGGAGTATTTTGTGCATGGCTTCACGCTTGCCATGACTTGCCAAAATCAGTACTATCGTCCTATCTCCGAAAAAGATACTCAGGAAGGATATGCTGACATCTTCCTATGTCCGCTGCTCGACATCTATAGCGACATGACCCACTCTTATATTGTGGAACTCAAGTACGCCAAATCGAAAGATACTGACGCACACATCCAACAGCTTTTCAAAGAAGCCGAGGTTCAAGTGAACCGCTACGCTCAAAGCGAAGTGGTCACTTCCGCCGTGAAGACCACCCAACTTCACAAGATTGTCGTCATTTACAGAGGTACTGAGATGGTGGTGTGCGAAGAAGTTGATAATCAATAACTCCCATTTACATTTTCTCTCTTCACCCAGCCATATTCAAATAGGAATAAGCGCTATTCAAGTTGAGAACAAACGCTATTGTTGTTAAGAAAAAACTCTAATAAAATTAAATACAATGATTAAAGCAATGATTTTAGCTGCAGCTGCACTCACGATGAGTACCGCTACAGTTGATGCACAAACTATGATTCAAAAGAATGAGATCAAGGTAGATAACCACCTGATGACTCCTGAGGCTCTCTGGGCTATGGGACGCATCGGTGCAGCCGAGGCTTCACCTAACGGCAAGCAAATCGTTTATCAGGTAGGCTACTACAGCGTAAAGGAAAACAAGAGCCACCAGATGCTCTTCGTGATGGATGCCAACGGCAAGAACCAGAAGGCATTGACCACCGACGCCAAGAGCGAGAGCGATGCTACTTGGATGAACGGCGGACAGAAGATTGCCTTCATCCGTGAGGGTCAGCTCTGGAGCATGAACGCCGATGGCTCCGACCGCAAGCAACTCACCCACGACAAGGCTGGCATCGAGGGCTACAAGTTCTCTCCAGACGGCAAGAAGGTAATCCTCATCAAGGAGTTGCCTTACAATGGCACTATCCAGAAGAATCCTTCCGACCTTCCTTTGGCTACCGGTCGTCTGGTCACCGATATGAACTATCGTCACTGGGACCACTACGTGGAGAGCATCCTTCATCCTTTCGTAGCCGACGTGGCTGAAGACGGAACCATCAATGAGGGCGAGGACATCCTCAAGGGTGAACCATTCGAGTGCCCTATGGCTCCATTCGGTGGCATCGAACAGTTGGCTTGGAGCCCAGACTCCAAGTCTATCGCCTATACCTGCCGCAAGAAGGAAGGCGTTCAGTATGCCATCTCCACCGACTCTGACATCTATCTATATAATATAGGTACGCGCGAGACCAAGAACCTCTGCAAGGAGGCTGGCTACGTGGAGCCTAAGATTGACGCTACCAAGAGCATGAGAAACCAGGCTGTGAATGCGCCTGAGAATCTGAAGAACAATCCTGGTTACGACACCAATCCTCAGTTCTCTGCCGACGGCAAGTACATCGCATGGCAGAGCATGGCTCGTGATGGATATGAGAGCGACCGCAATCGTCTCTGCGTATATGACCTCGCCACAGGTCAGAAGAACTACGTGACCGAGAAGTTCGACTCCAACGTCGAGGGCTTCACATGGAACAAAGACTCCAAGAGCTTCACCTTCATCGGTGTATGGCACGGAACCTTGAACCTCTACCAAACCAACCTGAAGGGCGAGGTGAAGCAAATCACCAACGACTGGGCTGACTACGGAAGCGTGGCTCTCGCCAACAACGGCAACAAGATTCTCGCCACCCGTGCTAGCATGTCTCATCCTACCGACATCTACATGGTGACACCAGGCAAGGACAGCAAGAGCACCAAGGTGGAGCAGATTACCCATGAGAACGACCACATCTTAAGCCAGTTGAACCTCGGCAAGTGCGAGCAGCGCTGGGTAAAGACTACCGATGGCAAGCAGATGTTGGTATGGATTATGTTACCATCCAACTTCGATGCCAACAAGAAGTACCCTACCCTCCTCTTCTGCGAGGGTGGTCCTCAGAGCCCAGTGAGCCAGTTCTGGAGCTATCGTTGGAACATCCAGATCATGGCTGCCAATGGTTATGTTGTCGTATTGCCTAACCGCCGTGGTCTCCCTGGCTTCGGCAGTGAGTGGAACGAGGAAATCAGTGGCGACTGGACAGGTCAGTGCATGAACGACTATCTCTCTGCCATCGACGATGCAGCCGAGAACTTGCCTTACGTTGACAAGGATCGCTTGGGTTGCGTAGGTGCCAGCTTCGGTGGTTTCTCAGTATATTACCTTGCCGGTCATCACAACAAGCGCTTCAAGGCATTCCTCTCTCACGATGGTGCCTTCAACTTGGAGAGCATGTACACCGACACCGAGGAGGCTTGGTTCTCCAACTGGGAGTATGATGACGCATATTGGAACAAGGACCAGACCGCCAATGCCAAGAAGACTTACGAGAACAGTCCTCACAAGTTTGTTGACCAGTGGGACACTCCTATCCTCTGCATCCATGGCGAGAAAGACTACCGCATCAATGCCAACCAGGGCATGGGAGCCTTCAATGCAGCTCGCTTGCGTGGCATCCCTGCCGAACTTCTCATCTTCCCAGACGAGAACCACTGGGTATTGAAGCCACAGAATGGTATCCTCTGGCAGAGAACCTTCTTCGGCTGGCTCGATAAGTGGTTGAAGAAATAAACATACTAGAAAGTAGGCATACACATCAGTAAGCATACAACAATAATCGAGAAAAGGGCTATCCTCACGGACAGCCCTTCTTTCATATTATACAAAAACATTATGAATTTTATTTAATTAGCGAACAAGATTCGATATATTGTTACTATCTACTTTTTACTAATCTATCTAAAAGTTTCAAATCAGCTATAAGTCAAATCACTTATAGGCGAAGCCTCTGCTTTTCACGGTGCAAAGATACAACGATTTTTTGGATGCCGCAATACCTAAAAATGAGGGTTTTGCGACAATACCTAGTAATGATGATGGAATGGCATCATCATTTTCTGACCAAGGAAGAGCCTTGCAACTGCTGATTTCCAGACAATTGCACGATATACACCGCCGAAGGCAATTCTGAGATGTCGATGCGATATTCTTGCAGTCCCTCCTTCATCTTCTCGGATTTCAGTTTGACACCAGCCGTATTATAGATAGAAACGACCAACGGAGAAGTAGATGGAGCATCCAATCGCACGACAACTTGTTCGCCCTCGACACCCATCTTGGCACACTTGGGCTGATATTGACTAATCTCAGAAATGCCATCCAACTGCAATGCAGCCAACAAGCCACGATAGACATCAATCTCTCCATATCCCCAATCATTATTCGGCACCTCACGACTCTCATCCAAAGGCTTGCTCGTCTTCTTGATAATCTCCATCACATCCTGGCGATTCAGCGTAGGATTGGCTTGCAGCCACAAGGCAACTGCTCCACCCACCACAGGTGATGCCATCGAAGTTCCCGCATTATTATTCCATGCATACGTGCGACCTTGATAATCAAAATGAGCCACGTCAGAATTCAAGATGTCATTCGCCGTCGGATGAGATTTCTCATAAAAGCTACTATATGAAGCCACCACATTACTGCCTGGAGCCACCACGTCTGGCTTGACAAGCCCTGCAAAAGTAGGTCCTTGGGAGGAATAATCTGCCAAGCTGCCAATGGGCCTTACCTGGACATTTTGCTTGTTGCCATTCAAATCTATCGAATAAGTATGGTTGATGGTTGCCCCAACGCAGATGACACTTCCAAAAGCCGATGGCGCATTGATGCTATGCGTGCCATCGACATCAGTCAGACTGGGATCGACAGAGCTAACGTACATATTGCCTGAACCATGAAATACCTCCACATCCGCATCAGCACCCATTGTTTGATAAGAAATATAATTACCTGTGCCTATCTTCTCCTCGTCATCAGTCTTGACAATCCAGTCATAACAGATTTCATCAGGATGATACACAGACGGATAGGCACCGATGATCAACTCATATTGCTTGCCAGCCACTACCAAGTTGACAAAATAGGTGGAATCAGGCGCCTCCAACACCTGCTCGCTAGTCACATCTATCGGGGTTGGATGAGTCTTGCCTTCATAGATACTAGTTCGGAAAGTGAAGGGCTGAGCCGACTTGGCGATATGATACACGTAGGAGCGAGAATTATTGGCAAAGAAGCCAGCACTCTCCTTCCCTACAGGCTTGTGCATATAGTATTTCAAGTGTCCATTATTACCAGCCGAAGAAACAATCACATGCCCAGGAATGCTCGTCAAGCTATCCAACACCTCATTGTACAAGACATCCTCGCCATCAAAATCCTGACCTGCGCCCTCACTGAAAGAAATGACGCATGGTTTGCCGACTTTGTCTGCATAGTCAAAGATGTACTTGAAGCCAAGTGCATCCATGGCATAAGTAAACTTACTAAGTTGTGACGGAGCGATAAGTGCTTGATTCTCAGATGTCGCATTAGCTACCAAACAGATGTCGCTCTCGTATGCCACGCCATGATATTTGCCTGGCACCACCAGAGTCACAGTAAAAACTTTTATTGATTGAATATCAGCGAGTTAAGCACTATGAAGAATGTAACTGCTAACGATTTAGAAACGAGCTATATTCTTTTTCTTTCACAACCTTGCAATATACAAAGAACGCCTAGATGTGCGACAAAGATACGATATTTTTCTTAATATCCCATAATTTACAAGAAGAGAAATATAGAAATTAGGACTTTTTTACATGAAATCTCAAACTTGTGAACATAACCCCATCAAAAAATGAATAGCAAGTATTCCTGCTGAGTTTATCAAATCAGGGCCATTGTTGTTGATGACGACTCTACCATCAGCTCATATATACCTTTCCGACACAAGCATATATTGTTTTCGTTTGTACTCCGAGTGTGTACAGTTTCAAACCATGATTTACATTCTAACATAAGAAACTGAAGCCGTGACCATTTGTGTATTTTTGCCAAACTAACTCCAGTACATACAACAGATGTAAAAGATTTCTGCAAAATTGACCGAAATCATAAGAAAAAAACACCAAACCAGCAAATTTCTTAAAGATAATATCCGTTTATTAAGATTATTTTTGTATATTTGCAGCATTAGTTTGGTGGTAAAGCCTATTGGCCTGCCACGTGACAATAGGACTTTACGGAGCAAGCCTATATCACAATTCTTCTCCGTAGTAACAGTCCGTTCTCTCTCACTGGTCTCTCCCTGCGCGGCAGAGGCATACGTTTTTATATTTTTCA
>OMGV01000090.1_pt1 | contig 66049 bp, 62 predicted proteins | sample 1646111 | NCBI WGS metagenome assembly OMGV01 (sample SAMN05578590, study PRJEB25193) | human gut metagenome | biome: Human Microbiome; feature: human-associated habitat; material: feces | host: Homo sapiens | place: USA:Birmingham | reverse complement strand
CAATATTTTAACAAAATGCCTACAGACGGCAAAAACTTGGCTCTATCTTGCGCCAAACGCCATCCTCGCTCTTCATGCTGAAATAGTAGCTCACCACGGTCTCCTTGGTCACGTTGCTCTCACGGAACAAGTCCATGATGCTGGTGTATTCCTCATCGTTGAACTTGCCTTCGAGCTGGTAGAGCTTGCTGATGCTCGTGTAGTTGAACTTGCCGTTTCGGTTGCGCTCCAGGAGGTTCATGCAAAGCTGGTACATCGGATCGTCCTTGCCCTTCTCGCTCTTCTCGATGTAAGCACCAAGGAAGTCCATCAGTCTCTGGGCCGCAAGCTCGGAACGCTCATCGAATCCCTTCACGTCCTGGCTCTTCACCTCAAACTTGAAGTCATCCACCACGATGGTGAAACCACGCTGCTCCTTGGAACGAAGCTTGCCATACTCGGCCATCACGCTTTTGAAGCCCTCGCTCTCATTGTCAAGCCAGTCACGGAAATCCTTCACCTTCAAGGCTATCTCCACAACTCTGTCCTTCACGTTTCGTGCAAGGCTTCCACGAATGCTCTCGTAGGCATTGCGCTTGTCAAGTTCACTCTGCTGCTTGTTGGCAGTCAATGTTCTCAGGAGTTCTTCCTGTTGCTCGGCACTGAGGCCTTTCAAAATGTCTTCTGTCTTCATAATTTTAAAATTTTTATTCGTTGTCTATTTTCTTTTTTAGTATCATTCTCAGTTTCAGAGATAACTGCTGCAATTCTTCTATATCAAGATCTGCAAACACCTTACCTGCTATCTTTGGACTCTTGCAATAGTTATTGATGGCTGTCCAGTTGGTAGTATCAACTCCTATCTTCTGCAAGAGCTTCAGGCAGGAACTTCGCTTCTTTCTGCGCTGCTCCACATAGATGTTTCTCTTTTCAGGGAAACGCTTCTCCAGGAGGTTGCAAAGGTCATCATACTCTTTTCGTGTGATTTCCTTCAAGCTCTCGGTTCTTCCTCCAGTAGCAACGCTGACCATTTCTTTCTTCAAGTACTCGTTATCACCGATTTTTGGCACTCGTTTCAAGATGGAGTAGAACCTTGCAAAATTAGTCACTTCTTGCATATTTTACCTTCGATTATTCCATATAAGAACTTATCATTTAAAATAAAATCACACGTCTGCATTTTGTATCTTACGGTGATTTTTATTAATTTTGCATTATTTTTTTCCTTACGGATAGCAATATCTGCAACACATTCTTTATACCATTTTGTGAGAACGTCTGTGAATTCTTTCCGTTCTTTCCGATCGAAATCTTTTGCACAGGTAATACCAATCTTAACTTCATCACAACATTTTCGGCCATTTACCTCGTAAACCGCTGTTAATATTGCTACACCCAATTTTTCCTTGTTCTGTTTCATAATCTCTAATCTTTACAGGTTGGTTTCCATGTGATGTTGATGATGGCATCAAGTTCACCCTTTCCGTTACACTTTGGGCAGGTAACCTTGATTCCTTTCCCGAAGTCATCGGTACCCCAGTACCATCCGTTCCCCTGGCAATACTCACATCGATGTCCCACGCTTACCAATGTCTCATGACTATCATGTCTCATTGGCTTCAGTTCAATCATTCTGTCAACTTTACTCATTTTCAGTTCCCTCCATATTATTTAAATATTCGTTTTTAAGAGCATCCAGTGACATGTCTGTCAGTTTACCAGCTATTTCATCATACATCATCTGCTGATCCATATACGAGAAATTTTCGGTCTTTTTCTGGATGTACTCCATGATTTTGTTTATAACTTCTTCCATGATTCATTCATTTTTAGTCGTCACCCCAATATCTGTTCGCTCCTTCGTCCCAAATGGTGTATTCACCCTTTTCCCCGATGAAGCGACCTTTCGAAAAGGCTTTGAAGCCTTCCACCCATATCTTCAAGGTGGCATCGTACATCACGCTTTGCGCTGCGCTGCCTCTTGGAGCCTTTCCTTGCGCATGGCTGATGAAGATGATGAGCTTGTCACGGTGGGCCTCCTTGAAGCGGATGTATTCCCTGTAGTTCATCTGTGTGTACTGGAAGGAATCCACCACCACGATGTTCACGCTCTTGCGCTTGTCAAGGCGGTCGCTCAGTTCCCTCATGTTCTCACCGTTCAACAGGTAGAAGGATTTGTTCACCTCGCTCATGCCATATCTCTTCAAGGTGTTCTGCATGGTGAGCGAGTCACCTTCCTCCAGACTGTTGTAAGCCACACGGTCAAACTCACACAGGTACTTGCAAAGCTGCATCACGAAGCTGCTCTTGCCGTTGCCGCTGTTGCCCCAGATAAACCACACGCCTGTACGCTCTGGCTCGCCAAAGGCATCCTTCCATTTCCCCTTGAAGGCAAATGTGCGCTTTTTCTGCTTCAACACCTCTTTCACTGTCAATGCTCTCATTTCTTGATGCTTTTGATTTTCTTCACTCTTCTCACGCTCTTCTTCACTCTTCTCAGGTCGTACTCACAGCCATCGGCCTCGGTTATCACTTCCTCGATGTCCTTGCGGTCACTCAGTCCGTTTGCCGTACAGATAGCGTACACGTCCTGGGGAGTCGTGTCGTCCAGCTCGAAGTACTTTCGACCGATACGGCTGTAGAACTCCTTGTAGCCACGCTTCTTGCATCTGAGGCCACGGCTGATGCGTGTCTTGATGTAATCGGTGGAGAGGAACACCACGCCACATTTGTCCTCAATCTTATTGTAGAGGCTGATGAAATACTGAAAGACGCTTTCAATGAGTTTGTCTGCCTCGTCGAACACCAGGAGAGGGGCATCCATCTGAATCAGCTCGTTTTGGATGGTTATCCATAACTCCCTAACCGTGTACCCATCGGTGCGGATGCCCATCTTGTGGGCTATCTCTCTCACAAAGTCGCCCTTGTGGAGGTCTTCTGAGCAAAGGATGTAGAACACCTCACGGTTTTCCTCACCGTAGATCTTTGCCGTGGTGGTCTTGCCACTTCCAGCTTCGCCCACCACCCAGGTCACGTTTTTGTCGTTCTGGGCATCACGCATGGCAAGGGTGATGTCATGGAAGGCATGTGTCTCCACAATCTGCCAGCCTTCGTCGTTGCCACCCACCGTGCCAACCTGGTCGCTTACCTTGCGCCACATGTCCTCGCTGATGTTCTCCCACTTGCCGTTGAGAATGTTGCTCACGGTTCCTGCGCTCGTGCCCTTCATGCTTGCCACTGCCTTGTTTTGGCTTGCAAACTTGGCCACATACGCTCTCAGTCTGCCTGTTATCTGTTCCTTTTCCTTGTTTGTCAACTCCATGATTCAGTTCCTTTCTTTATTTTAAATTGTTATTACATTTTTCCCATTGCCTTGGTATCGTCAAACTCCACCACCTGGCAAATATTATCCCAGTCGATGTTGCTCACTTTCTTGGTCACCTTGCCGATGCTCAGTTCTTCTGGCTGACCTCTGTACTTCCTTGTGCGTCGGTCTATCTGTCTTTGCACCTCCTTGCTCACACCCTTCAGCTTTGGTGTGCGTAGGCCGTGCTGTTCAGGAGCCACGCCCTCGTCATACTCGATTTGCCTTGCCTCCACTTGTCGCTCTATGCGACTTTGCTCGGTTGCCTCACGCTGCTGCCTGATGAAAAGAGCCTCGCCCTCGGTCTGTTCCTGTATGGCTCGGTGTATCACCATGTATGGCTCAGCCACTCTCTCAAATCTAAGTTCTCCAGCCTTGTCCTTCCAGTAGAGGCGAATGCTCGTGAAGTCGTATGGGTCGTATTTCACCACAAACTTCTGATAGGTGTGCTTTCTTCTCCATTCCAAATCTGGCACTCCAGGGCTGCTCATTACCTCATAGGTTCGCTTCTTGCCCTTGATGGTTATCTCAATGCCACTGGAGGTGAAGGTGCTCATGCGGTCTGCCTGTACCCAGAACATTTCCACCATGTCGCTCACTGTCACCACTGGGGTCTCAGGGTTCACGCTCTTCTCATACATGTCGATTCTCCTTTCACCAGTGGCAGGGTGTGGCATTTCGTTCCATTCCTTCCTTGCCTCCAGATAGATGGCTTTCAGTTCGTCGTATGTTGGAAGGCTGTCCTTGTTTGCCTCGATGAACTCCAAGTTCGGGCGGCTCGTTTCCTTCTTGGTGGTGATGTTCTGTCCTGTAAAGTTCCATTCCTTGTGAAGTACCTGGCTCTGTAGCCTGTAGAAGAGGTTCTCGATCGTCTTGCTCGCTCCGTTGTATGGGGTGGTGGTACGATGGATGTGGCATAGCTTCTTGAAGAACTCCTGGTTCTCCAGCTTCTTATGGCCACCTTGGTTGTCATACACGATTTCGTAGGGCTTGTGTCCGCTCACCTGTATGGCCATCCTGTAGCTCATGTACTGGGCTTCATAGTCCTCGCTGTCACTGATGCAGAAACCAAGGAGACATTCTGAGTAAGCATCTATCACCTCATACACGCTCGTGGTTCTCACCTTGCCATCCTCATCCTTGTAGTAGAGGTTGAGCTTCGTGCCGTCACCATACCAGAGGGCATCCCTCATCTGTGGAAGTTGGGTCTTGTGTCTGCGGTCAAACTTTTGGTGTGCCTTCTGCTCGCCATGTACGGCATCATACCACAATGGCTGCACGGCTGCACTGTCAAGCCATATCTTCAAGCTGCGGATGCTCTTCAGGGGCTTCCACCCACGGCTCTCACACTCTTGGTTGAATTGGGTGAAAATCTGAGAGTCTGTCAGCACTGGCACACGGCTTCTTTTCAGTGCCACGAGTCTTCTGCCAGCTTCCTCTGTTATCTTCACCGTGTTCTTATTGCCTATCTTGCCACTTATCAGTGAGGGATAGCCATCCTTCTTGAAGGTGCTCATCTTCACTTTCAATCGAGCGAGGTTCTTGGGGAGTGTATGTCCAAAGGCTTCCCTCATCTTCTCGCTTTGCTTGAACACGATGCTCCAGAGGTCGCTTCTTCTGCCACCACCCAGGGCATGTGTCGTGGCTTGCAGGTCATTCATCCTGGCAAGGAGCATTTTCAGCACGCTTGCGTTCTGGGTGTATTCGTCGATGAGCTTCTGTGAAAGTCTTGTTTGAACACCATTCAAATCGTATTCAAACGACTCGTAAAACTTACGAGCTTCCTCATCCACCTGCATGTAGTCCTTCAACTCTTGTCGCTCCAACACGTCCTTGGGGTCTCCATATTTCTCCACGAATCTCATTCTGTACTTCTTGGGAAGGGAGGCATATACATATAGGGCATAGTTTCCTTCTCCTCTTGCTTGTCGGGCACATTGGATGTTGCCACGGCAAACATTTTGTGAAAGAGTGTTGCCTTTGATGACAGGCTCGTCACCACCAGTTAGCTCCTCGAAGGTCACACACAGTATCTTGTTGTAAAACTCCATTCCGTTATTTGTTTAATATTCTTGTATGTTTTTACTCTTCTATCCCATCACCAGGCACACCTCTCAAGGCGATGGCACTGGCAAGGAAGTTCACAACCACGGCAAACACACACAATACGTCACTTCTGTCAAAAGACAATGCGCAAAGCATCACAAAGCTCACCAAGAACCAAATCAATCTCAGTTTCATGGCAAGGGCAAGGCTGAGAAACCATTTCCATTCCTTACCATATATCAGTTTAAATGCTTCCTTCATAATTCTTTATTTTTGAGGATCCAACTTATCGCCTACAGGTATGCCACCAAAATCCTTGATGGCCATGTATCTCACCCTTCTTGCCAGGTGAGAGTCCTTCTTGTAGTTGAGCGATTTACTAACCATTTCGGGTGTAATACCCATCAGTGTGGCTATTCTTTTGCCAACACCATGACCTACGATGATTCTTTTATTCATGCCTTTTTATGTTAAATTCCTATTATTTTTACCTTTTCTCGCCAATATTTTGTATCTTTGGCGACGTGTTCAATTATCAAACACGCTGCAAAGATAGAATATTTTCTAATATCTACAAAATATTTGTTAGACTATTTTCTATTTTTCGATAAAAATAATTAGATTTTAAACTAAATTAGTATGATATTAGACAGAATTAAGCTATATATAGACACTAAAGGCATAAGCATTGCTGCCTTTGAAAAGAGCGTAGGAATGTCAAATGCCTCTTTTAGTAAGTCTCTCAAAAATAATGGAGCCATCGGAACTGATAAATTAGAAAATATTCTAAGCATTTATTCAGATATTTCCCCTGAATGGTTACTGACCGGGCAAGGAGATATGCTAAAAGAAGAACCATCTTTATCTGTTAGCATGAATCCCCAAGAAGGAACACCATATTATGATGTGGATTTTTTGGGAGGTTTTGATTTGCAAGAAAATAGCCAGACAATGGTTCCTGCACTAAATATAGTTGCTAATATTTGCCCACGTGCCGAAATGTGGTGCAATATTACAGGGCATTCCATGGAACCCACGATTTCTCATGGTGATATAATTGCATTGCACAAATGTTCCGTTGAAGACATTCAATATGGCGAAGTATATGCAGTTGTCCTTGATACTTTTAGAACAGTGAAAATACTCCGTAAGTCTTCAACTCCTGGTATGCTCAAATTTGTCCCAGTAAATAAAGAGGAATTTGATGAACAAGAATTTTCAATTTCCCGAATATTACAAGTGTATGAAGTTGTAGGAAGTATTAGACGTTTTTTCTGAAAAGTATGACTCTTTTATATACTAAAATGTGAAAGTCCTTAGTTTATAGGGCTTTCACTTGAATTTTGCCCCTTGAATATTCACAAAACACCGTATTTTGCACCCCAAAAAGCTAAGATAAAGCCTATATTTCGCTTATATCGTACCCTTTTCTCCCCCAAAAACAATATTTTGACATTGGTATTTGTCATTCCTAATGTCATTCCAAACTAAACATTTCGTTTTTCCGTGCTCGTATCTGTCACTCCTAATGTCATTCCAAGTGTCATCCCTAACACGATTTTTACGGTAAATTAGCCAATTCGTTATTGACTAAAACGAAAAAACGGCTTACAAACTATTCAAAGATAGTTTGCAAGCCGTTCAAATCCTTTTAAATGAGCGTTTTAGCCGTTTTATTCCTTGCCACCACTTCGTCTTAGATGGCTCTGTATGATCATGGCTTTGCCATTCATCAGACAGCCTCCATCCGTCAATCCTGCATGGAGCAAGCTGCTCTTGGTGTAGCCTATCTGTTCGGGCGTTAAAACGTCAAATATGGCCGAAATAGAGCCGAAATAGTAGTTCTTCCTACCTGATAGCAGGTGTACATGTATTACCTTCGTCATTGCCTTATAATTTTGTCGTAACATGAATAATTTATCGGGTGCAAAGATACCAAATATTTATTATATGGAAGAATTTAATAATATAAAACTTCTAAATATTGCTTATTTAGAATTTTCCAATAATCAAGAAATACAGTTATCAAACTTACTTTTAAAGCCTATAGATGCCTGACGAAGGAACAATCTCTGTTATCCATTCCATCCATCAAAGCCCAAAGAAGGCGATATGAGCCATCAGGAGCCTCTTACGCATAAATGGATGATAAACCACCCACCAACTCCCTCAAAAAGCCCTCATATCGCCTTCAATGTAACATTTTCCCTTTGAACGCTCTTCAAATGTTCGTTGAATGTCACATGAATGTTATATGAATGTTACATTTCGTTTTTGTTGGTTCACGCCCTCCAATTCTCTCAAACTCCCAGTGTTTAAAGGGGTTTTCACTGATTTAGGCTCTCATTCATTTTTACACATTTCGTTTTACCCCCTATAACCAAATCTTGCCATCTCGGCTCTGCAAGATGTCGTTCACGCTATTGTCGATGAGCGACTGCGGATTCAGGTACTCATGCTTCACAAATTCAAGCGTATGCTCCATCGGCATCGCCAAGTCAACGCCGCCCGAATAAGAACCCACCCAAAGGTCGCCCCATTTGTCTCGGCACAAGGCATAGACGCCATTGCCCTGTAAGGCATTGTCGGAGCGTCCGTCCGTATTGAGCAAGAGATGGAGCTGTCGGGAGAGCTGGTCGTAGGCATACACGCCTCCTCCATCCACTGCCATCAGCAGGGTGTGATGGTCGTATGGGATGATGGAGCGCACCGGGACGAGCGGCAACTCTCTCAAAGAAGGAGACACAAGGATGGGTTGCCAGTTGCGGTCATCGACCACTACGACACCGGAATGGAAGGTACCCAACCATATCTGATGGGCTGCCACATCGTGATAGGACGAGAGCACCGAACAGCCCTTCACCTTCCGCCTCATCTGTCGGTTTGTAAGGGAATAGTCAAAGACTCCATCCGGAAGACCAATCAAGAGATGATGGCCGATAAACTGGAGATGGTTGACATACGTATGCTTGAGAATATACATTCCCTTGGTGGGCTCAGGCAAAGGTTGTCTATCGTTGCCATCAGAAGGAATCATATACACGCCCCTGTCCAATGCCATCCAGAAGTTGCCGTGCGAATCCAAGAGCAAGTCATTGAGCACCAAGCTACCGCCGAGTATCTTCAAGAGATTGAATTGCAAGACGAAGGCATCTTTCATCTTATTATATAGATAGACCTTTCCCTTGTTGTCGTAGGCATAGATGTTAGCGTGGGCGTCCTTCAAGAGTTTGATGTTTCTTCCACCACAAGCATCGCTGTAGGGCATATCCGTCGCCAAGACATAGTTGCGCATCTGTCGCCCATTGTATCTATCGACTCCTCTCTTGGTACTGATCCACATCGCCCCATCCTCCGTCTGGATAATGGAATAGACACGAGCCGAGGAAAGTCCTTGCTCGGTATTGACATTAGAGAGGATGAACATATTGCGACTGATGCCTGTCGCTGCCATCATCGAGTGAGGTATCAACAAAACTAGACAGAGCCATATCTGTCTTACGAAAGCATTGGTGTGCAAATGGATATAATGAGTATTCATGTTTGTTTTATTAGGTTTATTCGACATTCTATCTCCTTTTGAACGGCAAAGATAACACGAATTTGCGAAATCACAAAAGAAAAAAGATAGAAAATGCGAAATTTACGAAATGTGCAGACTCAAATAGTAAAAAATATCAAATTTCATCAAGAAACGCTCTTCTTTTGAAAGAAAAGCATTACCTTTGTTCTTGAAAGTGAGAAAAGATACCACTTTTCAGATAAAGATACCACTTTTCAGATAGAAAGATACGATAATGAAGAAACTTTTATATATGGTGGCAGGCATCATCGCCACGACTTTTATCACGACAACAACCAGTTGCAAGTTCGCTCCCGACCAAAACGATGGCGACACGGTAGCGGCTAGCGAGTTCTATCCAGAGGACACCGCCGCCCTCCACGCCAAGAAGGTGGCGAAGACCGCGGCTCAGAAAGCCATCGTGGATAGCGTGGGCATGTACTACATCGGAAGTGGTTCGACCAAGGACCACCTCCAACTCCTCTCCTACCCTTCTCGCCGTGACACCTTGATATATGGCAAAACTCGCCACGTCAAGGTGAAGGGCTGCGCCGACATCGACCACGTGGTTCGTGTCCAGTTCTATCTTCTCAACGGCAAGGACTCGCTCGTGAAATACGTGGAGGAAGTGACTACTTCTACAACCAACAACTAATAAAGCTATCTTATGGAAATCATCATCGGAATTATCGTCGGAGCCGTCATCGGCTGCATCATCGGAAAGTTATTGACAGCAAAGTCTGCTGGCGAAGAGAAAGCACAGTTGCTCGCCAACTATCAAGTGAAAGTTTCGGAGAATGAGCAGTTGCAGAAACAGATAGAGCAATTTCAACTGCAAGTTGAGAACGAGAAGCAAGCTCTCAAAGACAACCAAGAAATCATCCTCATGAACGAGCGAAGCCATCATGCAGCAGAGATGCAAAACCTCAAGGAACAGATGGCAAGCGAGCGTCAATACGCCGCTCAGATGAGACAAGAGAACGACCGTCAATGGGCGGAGAAGATGGAGGCTTTGCGACAAGAGATGCAGCGAATGACTGCCGAGCAGCAGAAGGCTGCCGCTGAGCAACTCGCTGCCAAGCAGTCTGCGCTCCAAGAGAACAACCGTCTGCAGATGGACGAGCTTCTGAAACCTATCAAGGAGCAATTCGCCGACTTCAAGAAATCGGTGGAAGACAGCAAGACCCAAAACGAAGTAAACAAGAAGGAACTGCAAAGCACTTTCGAGGCTACGATGAAGCTCTTCCAGCAGGAACAGCAACAAGCCGTCACCTCCCTCAAGGAGCAAACCTCGAAGATTGGTTCCGATGCCGCCAACCTGACCAAGGCACTCAAGGGCGACAGCAAGTTGCAGGGCGACTGGGGAGAGATGGTCTTGGAGACGATTCTCGAAAACAGTGGTTTGCGCAAGGATGAGGAGTTCTTCATCCAAGAGAACACCAAGGATGAGAATGGCAAGAACTTCCGTCCGGATGTCATCGTCCGATTCCCTGAGGGCAGAAGCGTGGTGATCGACTCCAAGGTTTCCCTCACGGCTTACACCGATGCCTTGGCAGCTGACAATGATGCCGACCGAGACAGACTGATGAAAGCACACGCCCTGAGCGTTCGCAAGCACATCGACGAACTGGCAGAGAAAGACTACAGCAAGTTGGTGGATGATGCCATCGGTTTTGTGCTGATGTTCATCCCTAACGAGACCAGTTACATCGCCGCCATGAAGCAACAGCCGGAGTTGAGTCGCTATGCTTATCAGAAGAAGATCATCATCATCTCGCCTAGCAACTTGCTGATGGCTCTCCAACTCGCCTACAACCTCTGGCAATACGATCGCCAAAACAAAAATGTGGAAAAGATCGTGAAGACCGCCGCCGACCTCTACGACAAGGTAGCAGGCTTCGAGGATACCTTCACCAGCATCGGCGATGTCCTCTCTCGCCTCTCCACCACCTACGACAAGGCGAAGAAGCAACTCTACGAGGGTTCGGGCAACGTGATGAGAAGAGTGGAAAGCCTGAAGTCGCTCGGCGTGACACCGAAGAAACAAATCAAGTCTTTGGAAGAGTAAAGTTCATTTCCAAAGAAGGAAGGAAGTCCCCAAAAAGAAGTGGGGAAGTCCAAAGGAAAAAAGAGGGGACGCCTTAGTCGTCTATTACGACTAGCGTCGGTCGTCTATAGTGACAAAGGCTGGTCGTCTATTACGACCAAAGATTGCCGTCTATGCAATAGTTTTGTGATATCTTCTTTCCCCATTTCATATAATAAAAATCCATCTTAAGCCAAGTTTGCTTAGGATGGATTCTTTTCTTATGCTTTCATCAGTATTCTTATACGTCATCAGCATTCTAATACTGTATTAGTATCCGGGATTCTGCTGGAGATTCTTATTCAAGTCCCTGCACTTCTGAGGAATTGGAAAGACTATGGTATATCCCGAAGCCTCTTTCTCCAAAGGTTCTCGTAAGTCGTAGGCTTCCGTAAACTTGCCGAAGCGGATGAGGTCTTGGCGACGACAGCCTTCCCAAACGAGTTCCAATAATCGTTCTTCCAGAATATTGTCGAGGGTAGCTGGACGAGAAGGCATCCCCACACGAGCACGAACGGCATTGAGTTCCGCACTGCCATCCTCACCGTTGCGAACCTTCGCCTCCGCCTTCATCAAGAGCGCATCTGCATAACGGAAGAGAACGATGTCATTGCTCTGCAGTTTGCCATCCATATAGGAAGTACGATCCACCTCATACTTTCCCATTCTCGCTCCCGCCGTCTTGATGTAAGGACTGTTGGTGAGATTCTGCATCACCTCGAAAGGCTGATATTCCAATGGCTTGCCATTGTCCATCTTCAGTTCCTTGCCATCTACCTTCACCACACCAGCCACGAAGTTCACCTTGCATCGTGCATCCTCGTCTGCCTCGCCATAATGATTAGCCTTCATCGTAGAAATCGTGGCGCAAGTACCATTCTCACTACCCCATCCCAAGGCTCCACCATGGGTATAGTGATAAGAGCGGAAGAGATAATGGAACTGGTTGGTATAGATGTTCTTATCCATCGGAATAGTAAAGATATTCTCCTTCGAGGTCTCATTATGGGTGGAGAAGTTGAAGGCATAATCATCCTCTAGGGCATAGCCCTCCTTGGCGAGTTGGTTGCAATAGTAGATGCAAGTCTCCCAGGCATTCTTCTTCAAGAAGCCATTGGAGAGAGAGTTCTTTCCTGTATCTCCATTCACAAGCGTATTTCCATCCCCAGCAGGCACATCAAACATGATGTCCTTTCCGCTAGGTCGATGGGCATAGCCATTCGTCCAGTCATCATACATATAAATCTCAGCATTGAGCGCCAACTTCGCCAGGAGGAAATTGACCACCGGCTGTGTGATGCGTCCATAGAAATTGCCCTCCTTGTTGCTGTGCTCGTCAGGGATATAAGGCAACACTTGCTGCAACTCATTGAAGACAAAGCGGAAGACCTCACTTCGACTCGACTGAGTCGGGAGATTGCCGATAGTGTTTTGAGAGCCGTTCTGCTTGCCTGCATCCGTTATAGCATAACGTGTTTCGATTTCCGACAAGACCAATGGAACCCTGCCAAACATATCCATTGCCTCATCATACATCAAGGCTCTCACAGCCCTCACCTCTGCTAGATAAGCATTTCGCTGCTCATCGGTCAAGATAGGCGACTGCATCTCGGAAGAAGACTTCGAGTGGATGATGTCGATAGAGTTGTTGCAGAGCACGATGACCTTGTAGAGGTACTTCCATGTATCATAGAGCGGTTCGTCATCCGCCGTCCATCTATGTTGGTACATGGCATTCCACAATCCACCATCATACCAGTCACCACCACGTATTGGGATGATAGCCTCATCGGTAGTCAAGGTATTATAGTCATAGATGCCACGGCAAGTGCCTTGGATGCCCTCGCCCTCATTGGCTCCACCTATATAATTATAGAGTGATGCCACGGCATTGACATAGATATCAGAGGGCGTACCGTATATCTTGTCAGCATCCAACTGATCCTTCGGATGCTCGTCCAAACAAGATGAAAAGGACAATGACATCAACAAGCCTACAGCCCATGAACAAGCCGCCAACGCTCTCGCCTTCACCATACTACTCTTCATTGAACCACTTCTATTATTATCTCGTTTCATCATATCAAGTCTCATATAAAAACATTTGAATACTTCCCTTAAAACTGCACACTCAGTCCTATCGAATACGTGCGATATAGTGGATAGGTTCGCTTGTCATCGATACCCATCGTGCTATTGACCACATAACTGTTGATCATAGGCGTCAACCCACTATAGCTAGTAATGGTGGCGAGATTGTTGACACTCGCCGACACACGGAGCGACTGGACGACACCTTTCTTGATAGGAATATCATAACCGATGGTGAGATACTCAAAGTTGAGGTAGTCGCCCTTCTCCAACCAATAGTCTGACACATTCTGATCGACGATATTCTTCTCAGGTGCCCCCTTCAAGACATTGTAGTCTGGGAAACTCGACATATTGGTATAAGCCAGTCCAGTGCCATTGAATATCTTATGACCGAAAGCACCATTCATCTGGAGCGAGAGATACCAATCCCGATAACGGAAACTGATATTGGAGCCCAGCGTCACCTTTGGCGTAGCCTGACCAGCGATATATCTGTCACCGCCATCGCTCAAATCGACCGTTCCATCTTGGTCCAAGTCCTCGATGTCATAGCGATAATGCCCATTGCCATCCGGCACGATACCCTTGCAATGAGGCAGATAGAACACACCCAAAGGCTGCCCCACGATCTGATAGACAATATTGTTGTAACCACCATGCTGACCAGCACCCGACAAACTGCCCATTGCCGTCACCTTAGCCGCAGACATCTGCATGCCATCATACTCGCCACTCAGCGAGAGCAACTTGTTCTTCTGCCAAGCCAAGTTCATATTGATGTTGAGTTCCATGTCCTTCTTCGCTATCGGCGTGACGGAGAATCCGATCTCAAGACCTTGGTTGGACATCGAACCGATGTTGGCAAGCAACTTATCGTAAGCAAACGGCGGCACTGGCACATCGTAGGCATAGAGCATATCCGTGGTCTTCGAATAGTAATACTCAGCAGTGAGCACCAGTCGATTGTTCCACAAGCCGAGGTCGCCACCGATGTTCCAAGTGGAACGAGTCTCCCACTTCAGGTCAGGATTATTATTGCGTATCATGCCCATTGTCACGGTAGGCGAACTGTTCACCGACACGATGCCATTCTGTCTGACGAGGTTCATCGTGGTATAAGAAGAGATACCGCCGAGATTGCCCGAACGGCCATACCCCGTGCGAAGTTTCAGCATGGAGACATTTCGGCAAGCCATGAGCCACGCCTCCTTCTTCATGTCCCAAGAGGCAGAGATGGATGGGAAGAAACCCCAAGTATGGTCATCGCCCACCATCGACGAACCATCGCCACGCATGGAGAGCGAGAGCGAATACTTGTTCATCAACGTATAGTCGATGTTGCCCATCACGGAAGCCAAGGCTGGGTCCTCATAGTTGCTGTCCGTTCCACCGAATGGTCGGGAGGCAGCAGCACCGATATTATGATAGTTCATGTCATTGTTGGTGATACCCTTGGCAGAAGTCCAGAATCCACTTCGGATGTTCTTCTGATACTCGGCACCCACCATCGCCTTCAAGCCATGGATGCCCCAACTGCGCTGATAGTTCAGCGAGATATTGCCAAGCCAGTCCTCACTCTTGAACTCCCCTCGATAGAGATTGCCCTGCGCCCACACCCAGGTAGGACAGAACTGGTTGTTCTCGTTTGAAGAATAGGAGTAGGAACCGAAGGCTGACACATTCAAACTTTCAGAAAATGCCCCCGAAGCCTGATTCTCTCGCTGTCGATTCAAGATGTCATACGTCACCTTCAAGTGGGCATTGAAGTTCATGTTCTTCGTATCATTGCGCTCATAGAGCAAAGCCCCAGGAGGATTCACCTGCGAGGCAGCCCCATTCTTCACCCAACTGCCATTCTCCTGCTCATAAGGATAAGTTGGATTCATAGCATCGGCAGAATAGAAAAGCATCTGCGAGTCGAAGATGTCATTGTTCTTATAAGAAGAGCCGAAGACACCGAAGTCACCCGTCAGACGATTATGGAACGCCTTCTGCGAGACATCTATCTTCGCCACCAAGTTGCGATAGCCCTTGGTACGGATGATGGTATTGTGATCGATATATCCGAAGGAAGCACGATAGTTGTTCTGCGGATTGCCGCCACTGAAGGCAAGATAATGATTCTGGATATTGCCAGTTCGGGTCATCGCCTTATGGAAATCGGTATCGTACCCCTTGTCGTTATACTCCAACCCATACTTTTGGGCAGCAGCCACATATTCGGCGGCATTCAGCATCTCCATACTCTTGTACATCGCCTCGATGCCATAGTTGCCCTCGTAGGAGATTTGGAATCCCTTGCCCGTACCCTTCTTGGTGGTCACCTGGATGACACCCGATGCACCACGAGAACCATAGAGGGCGGTCTCGGAGGCATTCTTCAGCACCGTGAAACTCTCGATGTCGGCAGGATAGATGGTGGCAAGGGTAGCCACATCGGAGGTAACGCCATCGATGATGACCAGTGGGTCGTTGCCACCCATGATGGAGGTGGTACCACGCACTCGCACACTGTTGAGCATGGCGATGCGGTCGAGACCATTGGTCGTCACGTTGACACCTGCCGTCTTGCCATTCAAGGCATCCAAGGCGTTGTTGACCACACCTTTCTTCAACAGTTCCGGTTCCACGATGCTCATCGACCTGGAGAGACCTAAGGTATCCAAGTCGGAAAGTCGCAACTTCCGATGCTGCGCATAGGAATGTAACGGAAGAACGAGCAACATCAGAGTAGATGCCGCCGAACTCAAAAGGATATTCTTCGAATGTTGCATGATTACTGCCATCATTTACTGTTTTAGGTTGTTACTCTTCTTTTGATGGTTGCAAAAATATAAAAAAAGGTGGAAACTGAGAGATTTCTTAAAGAAAAGTACCACTATTTAACAATTTCGGACCTCAGATTTTGCTAAGTCGCAAATTTGTTGTAACTTTGCACCTTGGTTAACAGACTGCTAGCTAAGGGGGGTGCTACCGCCTTTTGCGGATGCTGAGAACATACCCATTGAACCTAGACCAGATAATGCTGGTTAGGAACACTACGGCAACTTCCCCCTTATTGATTGTAATTAGGTAATTTTAAATGAAAAGATTTAGCGGAATCGCACTGAGCGTGGCTGCTTGCTCATTGGCAAGTCAGGCTGCCTTGGCTCAAACCAAGCTCGACACCACCAAGGTGCAGAATCTTAATGAAGTAGTAGTAAAGGCTGTACGTGCCAGTAAGGATGCGCCTTACGCTGTAGCCAACATCAAGAAAGCTGAACTCCAGCAATTCTCTCGCACGGGTCAGGAACTTCCTTTCCTCCTTTCTCGTACTCCTGGCATCTTGGCTTGGGGTGAGAACGGTCTCGGTACTGGTACCTCCTACATGCGTATTCGTGGTGCGGCAGGCAGTCGCATCAATGTCACACTCGATGGTGTGGCACTCAACTCCCCTGAGGATCAAACTGTATTCTGGGCTAACATGAACAGCTATGCTGCTCTCTTGGGTAGCGTACAGGTACAGCGTGGTGTCGGTTCTTCTACCAATGGTGATGGTGCCTTCGGTGGTAGCATCTCTATGGCAACAGCCGCCCCTTCCCTCATCCCTACCGCAGAACTCACCGGTTCATACGGTTCTTACAATACTTATAATACAGGCTTGAGCTTCTCTACCGGTTTGATGGGCAAGCACCTCATCTTTGATGGCGCTTACCACGAGACAGCTACCGATGGCTATATCGACGGTACATCTGGTCGTTCTGGTTCCTACTATGGCGGTTTGACTTGGCTTGCCGACAACTTCAAGATCAGCTACAAGAACATCGGCAACTTCGAGAAGACCGGTCAGGCATGGAGCGGTGTACTCGGTGGCGACTACGACACCAACTTCACCTTGATGGATGATGGCATCCGCACTTACAAGGATATGTATGAGGCTGGCCTCGGCAAGTTCAACATCTTGACTGCCGGCTTGAGCAGAAATGGCAAGGGCAGCTACACCGTGCTCCCTTACACCATGCGTGATGGTCGTCGTTGGGACAAAACTACCGATAACTTCTACCAGAACCATAACATCCTCTCCGCTACTTGGACACCAGGTAGCCACTGGAGCCACAACATTGCCCTCCACTACACCTACGGATATGGTTACTACAAGGAGTTCAAGAGCAACAGCAAGTTCTCTAAGTTTGGTCTCATCTACCAGGATGCAGACGGCAATACCGTCGAACTTTCTGACTTCGTGCGCAAGAAGGGTTTGACCCAGCACACTTACGGTATCGTATATAACACCAACTACAAGGATGAGCACTGGGATGTCATCGGCGGCTTGAACCTCCAGCAGTTCCGTGGCAGCCACTGGGGCTACCTCACCTATATCGCCAACCAAGGTGCAGAGCAGAAGTTCTTGGGCAAGGATGGTCAGTACAAGTACTATGACTCAGACGCTCACAAGTACGACTACAGTGCCTTCATCAAGGCTTCTTATCGCTTTGCCGACTACTGGAATGTCTTCGCCGACTTGCAGTATCGCCGTGTGGAGTACAAGACCGATGGTATCAACGACCGTTTCGTAGAGCAAACAGATGGCACATACAAGAACCAGGAGTTGAACATCAACGAGAAGTACAACTTCTTCAATCCTAAGGCAGGTATCAGCTACACCAAGGATGGTCACAAGGCATACGCTTCTGTAGCTTACAGCAACCGTGAGCCTGAGCGCAACAACTTCACCGACAACTACAACTATCCTTTCCCTAAACAGGAGAAGTTGCTTGATGTAGAGTTCGGTTATCAGTACCAGGGTAGCAACTGGCATGCAGGTGCCAATTTCTACTACATGGGCTACGACAACCAGTTGGTTCAGACTGGTCAGGAAAGTGAGATTGGTGAGGCTTTGACCACCAATGTGAAGGACTCTTATCGTATGGGTATGGAGTTGTCAGCTGGTTGGGCACCATTGTCATGGTTGTCTTTCGAGGGCAATGCCGCATTGAGCAAGAACAAGATCAAGGACTTCGATGAGTATGTAGAAGACTGGGGCAGCAATACTGGTACTCGTGTCAACCACTACGACAACTCCACCTTGTCATTCTCTCCATCAGCCATCTTGAATGGTTTCGTTGACTTCCACTATGCAGGTTTCTCTGCTACATGGCATACCAACTTCGTCAGCAGCCAATACCTGGACAACTCAGAGAGCAAGGATCGTTCACTTCCATGCTACTCTCAGAGCGACCTCAGCCTCAACTACACCAGTGCTGTGAAGAAGGCTTTGGGCATCAAGCAAGTAACACTTGGCTTGGACTTCAACAATGTCTTCAACCGTCACTATGCACCTAGCGGCTTCGTATGGTACAATGCTATCAACGAGGAAGGTGGCTACACCAACGACCATCGCTTGACAGCCCTCAGCTATATCCCTATGGCAGGCTTCACTTGCATGGCTCACTTGACATTGAAGTTCTAGGATTCTCTAGAGGACAGATAAAATCTCAAACAATATGATGGATTTCATCACATCACATGGTTTAGATATCTTCACCACGGTACTCGGACTGGTTTATATCCTGTTGGAGTACCGTGCCAGCATCTGGCTTTGGGTGGTGGGTATCATCATGCCTGCGCTTGACATCTGGCTCTATTGGAGCCATGGGCTCTACGGCGATGCAGGTATGGCAGTGTATTACACGCTTGCCGCCGTCTATGGTTATGCCGTATGGAAATGGGGCAAGAATAGCGAAGCGAAGGAACTTCCGATTACCTATATGAAGAAGAGCCTCTACCTCCCTACCCTGGTATGCTTCCTGCTGGCTTGGGCTGCCACCTATTATATATTGGTGACCTTTACCAATTCCACGGTGCCCCTGCAAGACAGTTTCACCAATGCGTTGAGCTTTGTGGGTTTGTGGGCGTTGGCTCGCAAATACATCGAGCAATGGTTCTTCTGGATTATCGTCGATGCCGTTTGCTGCTACCTCTACGTGGTGAAAGGAATTCCTTTCAAGGCATTGCTCTACGGACTCTACGTGGTCATCGCCATCGCTGGATATAGGAAGTGGAAACAAATGATAAATAACAAAGCATAAAAAAAAGTCTTGCCCATTGGCAAGACTTTTTTATGCTTTCAACTTAAATGAATTCTCAATACTCATGATTTCATCACTAAACTCATGGTCTATCTTTAAGCGCTCTTCCACTTTTGAACAACTGTGGATAACTGTGCTATGATCTCGATTACCAACGAGTTTGCCGATTCTGGAAGCTGGCATCTTGGTATATTTCTGTGCCAGGTACATCGTCACCTGTCTAGCCACCACATACTCACGCTTACGACTCTTACTGTTGACGGCAGCAGTGGTCACATTGTAATGCGTACAAACCTTCTCCACGATGTCATCGATAGTCAAAGGTTTGTCATCCACTTTGACGGCTCTTTTGATGACACGTTCCGCCAATCGGATGTCAATATTACTATTATATACGATGCTATAAGCTAGCAATCCGTTGATGGCTCCCTGCAAGTCGCGCACACTTCCATTGCAAGTCTGGGCGATGAAGGTGATGACATCCTTCGAAATCTTCAGTCCGTCACGACGTATCTTGTTGCTCAAGATATCCACACAGAGTTGGATATTTGGCTTCTCCAGCTCAGCCACCAAACCACAAGAGAAACGGGTGAGCAAGCGGTCAGGCACATCCTGCAAGTCAACTGGAGGGCGGTCGCTCGCCAAGATGATACGCTTTCCATTGCGGAAGAGATGATTGAAGATATGGAAGAAGGTATTCAAGGTCTTCGCCTTGCCTGCCCAGTCCTGGATGTCATCCACTATCAAGATGTCTATCGACTGATAGAAGTTGATGAAATCATTGCTAGAGTTATGCAAGATGGCATCGGTGTATTGCGTTTGGAAGAGTCGGGCACTCACATAGAGTACTCGCTTCTGGGGATACATCTGCTTCGCCTTCACGCCGATGGCATTCACCAAGTGCGTCTTTCCACTACCCGATGGACCATAGATGAACATCGGATTGAACTGCGTGGTGTTAGGATGCTCGGCGATAGAGAGTCCTACGGAACGAGGCAACTTATTGCTCTCGCCCTCCATATAGTTATTGAACGTCAACTTAGGGTCGAGTTGTGTCTCGATGTCTTCCGTCTGCGCCTCCTGTGCTCCGGCATTCTGTTCCGGGTCACGAAGCTTCGGACTGATGTCACTGGCATCCTCCTTGTCCAAAGGCAACGGCGTAGTGCCACCAGGGGCATCCTTCACCACTACCACACGATAGGTCAGACGAATACCATCACCGAAGTTTTGATGCAATACCTTACTCAACAAGTCCACGAAGTTTGCCTCCAAGTACTCATAGAAGAAGGTACTCGGAACCCTCACCAACAAAGTCTTCGTAGCCGGCTTGTACGACTCGAAGACGATGGGCTTGAACCACGTATTATAGTGTTGCTCAGAGACATTCTCACGGATGAGCGCAAGACAATTGTCCCAAAGAGCTTTAGGACTTGCTAACATACTGTATATATCTTAGATGATTTCTAATTTGTTCTTAAGCGTAAACGGCGCAAAACACCGATTTGTGTGCAAAATTACAAAATAAATGGGAGAATATCAAATAGGGACATTTATAATATTTTAATAAAGCCTCATAAGCCACTAAGTATCAACCTTTTAATTAAGTTATCCACACTTTTCCACAAAGAAGAGCATAGATACCACTAACTATCTGAAAACAAACAAGATAGCGTTTCTATACTTCCGTTTTCGCATTTTCAGTGAAACAATTATGTAACACCCTCGAAACAACTCATCAACAAATAGTTTGAAAGTTGCTTCGAGGGCGTGAAACATTCCTCTATCTTATTTAGACGATTTTTATTTAAGCGCGTATCGCCTTTAGCTGATTCTTCTTGAAGAAAAGCACCACCTTTTACTTGTCCTTCTTGCCAAATACAGAGAAATGGACATAGCGCTTAGGATGCTGCTTGAGGTCAATGACCAGCGAGTCGGCATTGCGCATGGTAGCGTTCATGTTGTCATACAACTGTGTATCGTTCATCAACAAGCCCAGGGTACCCTTGTTGCTATTCAACTTCTCGGTGAATGCCTGTGCATTGTCCAAAGTCTTGTTGACCTTATCCAAAGTACCTTGCACATCGAGCGAAGCCAGATTGTTGGTCAAGCGATGGGTATTGTCGAGCACACCATTGGCACGATTGATCATACCTGGCACTTGCTTGTTGAGACCGCTCATCAAGGTGTTCAACTCTCGTGTAGAAACCGTGAGGTTGTTGGTGATGGTCTGCACATTGTGAAGCGAAGCTGCCAAGGCAGGGTCAGCCAACAAGGCATTGACGCTGGCAAGGATGGAATCCAACTTAGGCAACATCTTCTCGATGATAGGTACCATGGCAGAAACTTTGCCCAAGGCACCATCGTTGACTGCACCTGGGATGATACCACCCGGCTCGATGCGCTCACGAGGATTGTTAGCCAGCAAGAGGTTCACTTGCAAGTTGCCCATCAAGTCCTTTACAATCTCAGCCTGACTTCCCTGTGGGATACGAAGGTTCTGGTCGATGTCTGCCTTCACCTTGATAGGTCCGGTCTTGGAATAGTCGAAATCGATAGCATCCACTGTTCCCACCTTGTAACCATCAGCATAGATAGGCGTAGAGGCACCCAAGCCCTGGATGTCATCAAACGTCATGTAATAGTAGTTGTTGGAAGAAAACAGATTGATACCCTTCAGAAAGTTGATTCCGAAGTACATCACCAAAATACCCACGATAGCTACCAAGGCTATCCTTATCTCCTTTGTTATTTTCATTCTCTAGTATCGTTTATTCTATTGATTCTTATTTTGCAAGAGCACCAAGGCTCTATCGATTCTTGTTTTGCTTGAACTCACGGATGGCTTGGTTCACATCATACTTCTTGCCATTCTTGAAGGCGATGATGAAAGCCTCAGGGAACTTATCGAGCAGCGACTTGCGCAACTGATAGATCTCATTATAGTTGGCAGAGGCACCGATGGTGTATTTCACCATACCGCTCTCCTGGTATGAGTCGTAGTTTTCCTCGCCCTTGAAGTGGGCGTCCCCCTTGCGAAGCACTCGGCTGCTCACCAAGATTTGTACCTTGAAGATTGGTGCATCCGACTTCACGGAAGCAGGAGTTTGCTTCTTGACAGGTGCTACCGTCTGCTTTCTGGCTGGGGCTGTATCCACTTTCTGCTTTCTAGCAGGGGCAGTCTCAACTACCTGCTTTCTCATAGGAGTGCTCTTTCGCTCCGGTCTTTTATAACTATCCGGCACGATGGAAGGAATGCCATTCCCCTCACTCGCCTGAGAGCGATAAGGTATGGTCACTCGCTTGTCGTACTTGTTCTTGTACTTGGCGAAGCCCTCATAAATCGCCTTGGCAATATCATCGATTCTGCTCTCGTCATTCAGTAAGTTTTCCTCGTCAGGAGTGGTGATGAACCCCAACTCTATTAGGCAACTTGGCATGGAGGTTTCTCGCAAGACCAAGAATCCAGCCTGATGCACACCCTTGTCAGGGCGATTGGCATTCTGGCACACACTGTTTTGGATGGAGCGAGCGATTTCCACACTTCTCTCCATGTTCTTGCCCTGTATGAACTCGAAGATGATATAGCTCTCCGAAGACTTGGGGTCGAACCCTTGGTAAGTCTGCTGATACCCTTTCTCCATCGAGATAACAGAGTTCTCTCGCATAGCCACATCGAGGTTGTCCTTGGCACGGTGCATACCCAGCGAGTAGGTCTCGAAGCCACGTGCTATCTTACCGGCAGGCAAGGCATTGGTATGCACGGAGATGAACAAGTCGGCATTCGCCTTGTTGGCGATATTGGCACGTTCATGCAATGGGATGAAGACATCCGTGGTACGAGTATAGATCACCCTCACTTCTGGCATATTGCGCTCCACATATCTTCCGAAAGCCAAAGCTACGTTCAGATTGATGTTCTTCTCCTTCGACTTGGCGCCCAAGGCTCCAGCGTCATGCCCACCATGACCGGCGTCGATGACAAGTGTAAAACGCTGATTGGCAGCATACATACCTGCCGCCAAGAATAAGAACGCAACCAGTAATAGAGTGATCTTCTTCAACATACTTTATCTATGATAGTGCAAAATTAAGCATTTCTAGGCAGAAAACCTACAACTGCCATAAAGTTTTATTATTTATTAAGTGAATGAGTAAGATGCGATAGGCTCGCATCTATGATTTGGCGAGACGTCTTCTATGCTCTGACGAGACAAACCTCAATGCCAGCTCCATCGCCATCCGCTCCCATCGGAGGGTTTTGCTTGATGATTTTCAGCTCCACCTTCTCTATCTTTGGGAAAAGTCTGAAGAGGCGGTCGCCGATTCTGCCTGCCACATGCTCTATCAAGCCACTGGGCACTGCCATCTCTTGCGATACGAGTTGATACACCTCGGCATAATTGAGCGTATCATTGACATCATCGCTCAGCATCGCATCGCCGATGTCGTACCCGATACGCAAGTTGACCACATAGTCATTGCCAGTGAGCCGCTCCTGTGGCAATACGCCATGATAGGCATGGAAGCGGAGGTCTTGCAATACGATGTAACTTTCTTTCAGTTTCATACGCCTTCTCCTATTTCCTTGCTAGCCTCACCCTTCACGTCGTTGTCCAACTTAGCCAAGCTTTCGTCATATTTTACCTTCTCATCGTCCTTGAGATAGTTCTTCAGCGCACGCTCCACGCCCACCTTCCAAGTGTTGATGCTCTCGGAAGTAAGCTGCAACTGGCTGACCAACTTGATGACGTGCTTGATAGGCATGCGATAACGGAGCACACCGGAAATCAACTTGGCATAGTTCCAATACTCAGGGTTGAACTTCTCGCTCAATCCCTCGACGGTTATCTTATATCCACGCTTGTTGACAAACTGGAAATCATATCTCTTGTTGCCCTCGCCGAGCACGGTCTTCACGATTTTACCCTTGGTCACCGACTTCGGAAGCATGATGCCCTCCTCGTCGTCTTGCAATCCCGTGAAGATTTCGTAAGGATGCCCATTGAGCAGACCGACCAATGCCACCCATTTTTCCTTGTTGTTTTGGAATCTCACAACATCGCATTCCAACTCACGAGGTCGCACTTCCACAACCTCAGGATGGCAAGACAAAATTTCATCACCATTGGAGATGACTTTCGTCAGTCGCTCCTGCAAGCCCGACCAGTTGACCGTCTGTCCCGCGAAGCGAGCACGAAGCTGGTCCAATCCCGCCTTCATCTCCTGGACGAGAGCCTCAGAAGCCTTCTCAAAGGTCATATTTTCAGTATCATTCATATCAAAAGTTTCGTTATTTGCTGCAAAATTAAACTTTTATTTCTAAATGAGGAAACGTTTTAGTAGATATTTCACAAAAAGAGGGCTGGAAGTACCACTTTTTTGGAAAAGATTGTTTAACTTTGCAATGAAATAGGCAATTTAATTAAACATTTCGCAATATGAAATCAATTCAGAACAGAACATCCATCCGCAAATATTCCAGTCGTGAGGTAAGCGACGAGTTGCTCAACCGCCTTTTGGAGGAAGCCGAGCGCACCCCTACCATGGGCAATCTCCAACTCTACAGTGTCGTCATCACCCGAAGTGAGGAAGGCAAGAAGGCTTTGGCTCCTGCCCACTTCAATCAACCGATGGTAACCGGGGCACCAGTCGTGCTCACCATCTGCGCCGACTATCGCCGCACCACCCTTTGGGCAGAGAACCGCAAGGCTCATCCTGGTTACGACAACATCCTCTCCTTTATGAACGCTGCCACCGACGCTCTCCTCTTTACCCAGACTTTCTGCAACCTCGCCGAGGAGGAAGGTCTTGGCACTTGTTTCTTGGGCACCACCGTCTATATGCCAAAGATGATTATCGACACCTTGAAGCTGCCGAAACTTGTGATGCCTGTTGCCACCATCACCTTGGGATGGCCAGACGAGCAACCAGCCCTGAGCGAGCGATTGCCTCTCCGCAGCATCATCCACCAAGAAGCATACGAGGACTATACACCAGAGAAGATTGACGACTTCTATGCGGAGAAAGAGAACCTCGAAGTGAACAAGGAGTTCGTCCGCATCAACAATGTAGAGACCCTTGCCCAAGTCTTCACCGACATCCGATACACCAAGAAGGATTGTGAGACCATGAGCAAAGGCTTACTTGATGCACTGAAGAACCAAGGGTTCCTATAAGAAAAAGTGTAAGCGAAGGGAGAATATATCTAATAGCGTCAATAACTAAAAAGGGTATGCCAAACAACTTGGCATACCCTTTTTCTATATTTATACCCACAATGGGATTATATCCACTCGAATACTTTACTCAACTACGATTGGCTTGTACTTAGGAACCAAAGCCTTCATGATGCACCAACCGATCAAGTAAGCTACGGCACAGATGCAGAAGATGATCATATAGCCGGCTGGCTTTCCCTCGAAGCCCATGAAAGAGAAGGCTGAACCTTGACCTTCAGCATAGGTGAAGAGCATACCGGAACCCTTGTTGATGAGGAAGGAACCTACGCCACCTGCCATCGCACCGATACCTGTGATGGTAGCTACGGTTGACTTAGGGAACATATCACCGATGGTAGAATACAAGTTGGCTGACCATGCCTGGTGACCTGCACCCAAGAGACCGATGATGATAGCTGGCCACCAAGGACTGATCTCACCCATAGGTTGAGCGATCAAGCCGAGCAATGGGAAGCAAGCGAAAATCAACATCGCACGCATACGACCGATATATGGATTCATACCCTTCTTGTCAACAAAGTAAGTTGGCAAATAACCACCACCGATACTCAATACAGTCACGATAGCATAGAGCGTGAAGATGAGGGCGATACCCATACCGGAGTCTGATGAGTAACCATACTGATCTGAGAAATAAGCTGGAGCCCAGAACAAGAAGAACCACCATACACCATCGGTCATAAACTTACCAGTGATGAACGACCAGGTCTGGCGATAGCTGAAGCACTTCAGGAAGCCGATGGTCTTCTCATTAGCCTCTTCCTCAGACTCAGCTGGTTGAGCAGCCTCTTCTACCTCCTCGTCCTGGTTGATATAAGTAAGCTCTGCATTGTTGACAAACTTGCTCTTGGCTGGCTTCTCATAGAGCCACATCCAGAGACCCATCCATACATAACCGAGCACACCGATGATGATGAAAGCCATCTCCCATCCCATGGCACGAGCCAGCAATGGAATGGTAGCTGGAGCTGCCAAGGCACCTACAGATGCACCACTGTTGAAGATGGCGGTAGAGAAGGCACGGTCTTTCTTAGGGAAGTACTCTGCTGTCACCTTGATGGCTGCAGGGAAGTTACCAGCCTCACCCACGGCGAGAATCAAGCGGCAAGAGAGGAACAACCATACACTGATGGTGGCGATGGCAACGGCGGCATCACTACCTGCCTGTACCAATCGGAGTGCCTCGATAGAGTCGTAACCCTCAATCTGCATGGCTACCCAACCGCAACCTGCATGCATCACTGCACCGGTACTCCATACGAAGATGGCAATGAGGTAACCCTTCTTGGTGCCCATCCAATCGACAAACTTACCTGCAAAGAGGTTGGCGATGGCGTAGAAGATGGAGAAAAGACCCGTGATCGTACCATAATGGTCATCTGTCCAGTGGAACTCTGGAGCGATGAAGTCTTTCCATGTCAACGACAGAACCTGACGGTCCATGTAATTCACAGTGGTCGCTATGAAAAGCAACGCACAAATCACCCAACGGAAGTTGGACATTTTACTTGTTGTAATAGAATTCATTGTTTTAGTATTTTGTTTTTATTTGTTTATTTTTTTAAGCGCACAAAGCCTGGCTTGATCACTCAAGCCAGGTGATGCTATGTTTTACTCCAATGTAGGAATCTTCACTACCTGCATGTCATTGTAGATGAGGTTCTCGCCTGCCATACCCCAGATGAAGGTATAGTTGCTGGTACCTGCTGCGCAGTGGATAGACCACTCTGGGGCAATCACAGCCTGCTCGTTGTTGAGCCAGATAGGACGTGTCTCCTGTGGCTCGCCCATCACGTGAAGAATCTTCTGTCCCTCTGGTACATTATAATAGAGGTAGGTCTCCATACGACGAAGGTGAGTGTGAGCTGGCATGGTGTTCCATACGCTACCCTCCTTCAACTCAGTGACACCCATCTGCAACTGACAAGTGCGAACACCTGCCACGCCATCGATAATCAACTGGTGGATGACACGGTCATTGCTCTCCTTCAAGCTACCAGCCTTAATGTTGTTAGCCTCCTTCAAGGTCACCTTCTTGGTAGGGAATGTCTGATGAGCGCAAGCACTGTTCATATAGAACTTAGCTGGCTTGGCAGCGTCCTTGCTGCTTACCTCGATGTTCTTGGCGCCACGACCTACGTAGAGAGCCTCCTGGAAACCGAGCGCATACTTCTTGCCATCCACAGTCACAGTACCCTCGCCACCGATGTTGATGATACCCAACTCACGGTTGTCGAGCAAGTTCTTCTGGTCGTTTGGCTTGTCGGTATAGAGAGGAGCGATAGAGGTCAACTTCAATGGAGCGGTTGTTGGCTCAGCGCCACCAATCAAGAAACGATCGAACATGGTGTAGGTCCAGTTGATTTCGCCTGGAGCAAATACCTTCTCGATAGCGAACTCGCCACGAAGACGATCGGTCGTATAATGCTTGGCATCCATAGGGTTGCTAGCATAACGTACATTGTAGTTGGTGTAGCTGTTCTCAGCCTTCACCTCATATCCACACTTACCACACTGGCCAAAAGCCTGACTTGCTGTTAATACCATTGCTGCTAATATTAATGTTAGTTTCTTCATTATTGTATTGTTTATTAATTACACATTATTATATATATAGTATCTCAAGAGTTTAGCTATTAGATTCTTCACTCTTCGTTCTTCACTCTTCGTTCTTCACTTACTATGCGTTTGCGGTTGATTACCATCAAGGCGATGGTGATGATGGCAAGGATACCCATGCCGACGTATGAGAGTTTCACGCCACGATAGATAGCCCATCCGAAGAGAGAGGAAGCGAAGTCGAGCGCACCGCCTGAGAATCCGTCAGGGATATGAGCGGCATTGTCGCCTGTGGCTGCAAACACCTGGTTGGCTGCCATGGTGAAGTCGGGTGCCATATCGGTTACGAAATAAAGACCGATGATGAGTGCCACGAGACCTACGATGAGGGTCTTCACCACATTACCCTTGGTGAAAGGCAAAATGATAGGGAAGAGATAGAACATACCAGCCAAAGAAGCCAAAGGCAAGAACTGGTTGCCTGGCAAGAACACGGCAATCGCCAAGATGACAGGTATCAAGATAACAGAGCATACCAAGGTGGTAGGATGACCAATCACCAAGGCAGGACTCATACCGATGTGTACCTTCTTACCATTAAACTTGGTCTTCACCAACTCCTGTGTCTTCTCAGAGATTGGCTTCAGTCCATCTATAAATAAAGAGGTGATGCGAGGAATCAATTCCATCACAGCTCCCATGGTGACACCGAGGAAGAGAATCTTCTTGATGTCGAGCTGGGCAGCCCAACCGATCAAGGCACCCACGATGACACCGAGCACCAATGGCTCGCCGAGCACACCAAACTTCTTCTTCAGTCCCTCAGCGTCGATGTCGAGCTTGGAGAAACCTGGAATCATATCCAAGAGCTTGTTGAAGCCGATGGCGAAAGGCATGAAGCTCTGGCAGAATGGCTGTGGGATGGAGATACCATCGAGGTCATAATACTTCTGGAACTTCTCTGCGGTCAAGTCGGCACATACCAAGGTGATGATGTAGCAGACGATGGCAGCGAAGTAACCCCATACGAGGCTCTCGCCCATCACGAAGTAAGCCACCGCACCGATGAAGGCGAAGTGCCAGTAGTTCCACAGGTCGATGTTGACCGTGCGGGTGGTCTTGGTGATCAACATCAAGAAGTTGACACCCAAGCATATCGGGATGATGAGCGCACCGACAGCAGTGTTGTAAGCCACGGCAGCGGCAGCAGGCCATCCCATGTCGAAGACATTGAGTTGCAAATGATAAAGGTCGGAGATTGCCTTCAATGGGTCATTGAAGTTGGTTGTCAATAAGGCGGTCACCACGCCGAGTCCCACAAATCCGACTCCCACGAAGAGTCCAGACTTGAGAGCCTTTCCGAATTTCATGCCAATACACAAGCCGATGACGGTGAAGATGATAGGCATCATCACGCTGGCACCGAGGCTGATGATATAGCTAAATACTTGTTCCATAGTTGTTTGTTTAATTTGAAATAGTTAATAATACACTTTCTTGAAAGCGCACCTTTGATTTGTTTCTAGTTTATTCCGTGCAAAAATACGCTTTTTTCTTTAAATAAGGTACGTTTACTAAGTGAATATTACTTAAAAATGTATAACCTCGTGCAGAAAAATGTATGAGAAATAATATTTTATGTGCGTAAAAATGTATCTTTGCAACCGAATCACGTGCAGATAAATGTAGTTATATACCACATTTAGGTGCAGAAAAATGTAACAAGCAGTATGGAAAGACTTATATTACAACAACTTACAGAGTGGAAGAATAGAGAAGGCAGAAAGCCATTAATTATCAATGGTGCTCGACAAGTAGGAAAGACTTGGGCTTTACGAGAGTTTGCCAAACGAGAATATGCCAAGGAAGCATATGTCATTTGCAGGAAGAATGAACTGGCAGAGCAAATCTTCAAGAAAGATTTCGACGTGGAAAGAATCCTCATGGGACTCAAAGCACTTACTGGCACAGACATCACACCAGGCGACACACTCATCATCCTAGATGAGGTACAAGAAATACCAGAAGCCATCGAATCCTTAAAGTACTTCTGCGAGAATGCTCCACAATATCATATTGCGGTAGCAGGCTCTCTCCTTGGCATATCCCTCCACCATGGAGTTTCTTTTCCTGTGGGAAAAGTCAACGAGATAGACATGCACCCTATGAGTTTCGGGGAATTTTTGTTGGCGAAAGGAGAACTGCAATCATACAAGATGCTTGCTGACAACAACTTTGAGATAACCAATCTTCTTCACGAGAAGTATGTCAACCTTCTGCGCCAATATTATTATGTGGGTGGAATGCCCGAAGCCGTCAAGGAGTACGTCAAAACGGGGTCTCTAAAAGAAGTAAGACGCATCCAACTTGAAATACTCAAAGGTTATGAGCGAGACTTTTCCAAGCATGCACCACAAGAACAAATCGAGAGAATCCGCTTGGTTTGGAAAAGCATTCCAGCCCAACTATTCAAAGACAACAAGAAGTTCATATATGGTGCCCTACGCCAAGGTGCCAGAGCCAAGGACTTCGAAATTGCCATAGAATGGCTCATCGATTCCGGCGTTATATATAAGGTGTCACGCTGCACCAAGCCGGTGCTCCCTCTCGACATCTATGAAGACCTCTCAGTTTTCAAACTATACCTCGTTGACATCGGACTGTTGGGAGCCATGGTCAAGACAGAGCCCAAGCAAGTGCTCATCAACAATCAAATATTTACGGAATACAAGGGAGGTATGACTGAGGAATATGTACTACAGGAAATGAAGAGTCTTGGCATCGAACCTATATACTATCACAAGACCGACGATTCCCGCCTGGAGTTAGACTTCGTCATCCAGCACAATGCCAACATTCTCCCTATCGAGGTGAAAGCAGAAGGCAATGTAAAGGCCAACTCGCTGACCAATCTATTGAAAGCCAACCCCGAACTCAAGGCGGTACGTCTCTCCATGCTTCCTTACAAGGAGCAAGAGCAGCTGACTTGCATTCCGCTCTATGCCATCACCGCTTTGAAAAGCACGGAAGGCTAATATGATGAGGGAGTGGGATGCTCCCTCTATTTTTTGTGCGAAAAAGCTGTGTGCGAACACCAAGGTGGCAAGGGGGGTAGCAATATTAATGAAATATGCAGTTTCAGCAATTATTACCCACTAAAAATCAAATAATCCCCCATGCCTACCACCCATTTTGTTAACTTTGCGGCAACAATCATCTTTTACTTATATTTATTAATACCAGAAAACTATGAAGAATTTGATTATGACCTGCCTTGCACTGGCAGTGTGTGCCAACATGAGCGGTCAAAAACTAGATGCTATGAGCCGTGTGGCTCTTCAGCAGATGAAACAGGAAGCTACGGCTTCAGCAAATGCGTCATGCGCAAAAAGTTTGGGAATATCAGCAGCCAATACCACTAACAACATCAACGCCGTTGTGAAACTGCAAGAAGGTGCCGACCTCTCCGAACTCACAGCCCATGGCTTCGATGCCAGCGACCTCTGTTCTGGCTTCGCCATTGTCCATACCACGATGAACGACCTCGCCGCTCTCGCAGAACTGGAGTCTGTAGAGCGTATTTCCATTGCACAACGCAAGATGGAGCTGATGCTCAACCACGCCAACGCCATGACGGGCGTTGACCTCATCCATGACGGCTTAGGCTTCTCCGGTGCCGCTTCCGACGACCGTTTCAGCAACAGCATCACCTCTAATAATAAGGTATATACTGGCAAGGGAGTCATGATAGGCGTCTTGGACTCCGGATTCGACCCTAACCACGCGATGTTCCTTGACGCAAATGGCAACAGTCGATTCAAAGTCATCAAGAAAGACAACAACGCTCCTATCACTGACGCTAGTGCCATCAAGTCTTTTACTACAGATTATAATAGAAGTAGCCATGCTACTCATGTTTGTGGTATAGCAGCAGGGGCATACGATGGCGATGACTTCCAAATCCAAGGAGTCGCAACAGGAGCCGACCTTGCCATGGGACCTATCCCTAACTCTTCAGCCGACCTTTCTTATGTGAAATACCTTGCAGAATATTGCAAGCAGAACAATGAACGTTTGGTTATCAATATGTCTTTTGGTAACTCTATGGGTCCTCACGATGGAAGTGACGTATTTTCAGAAGCGTTCAGTCAACTCATTGAAGATTATGATATTGTGGTTTGTTGCTGCGCAGGTAACAACTCTGAAAACAATATCGTTGCTAAACATACCTTTACAAATGAAGGAGAGAGCATGAAGGCTTTGTTTGATTTGAGAGAAAGCGGCAATATGATTAGTTGCTATGTAGCACCGAAGACTTCCTCTCCTATCAGCATGGACATTGTTGCTGTCAACAAACTCAACAATGAGATTGTATATCGTTACCCTATTATCATCGATGGCCAAGAGCAAAACGTCAACATCAATGACAATTACGGAAAAGGTAACATTACGATTGCTAGCGAAACGATACACGACGGTGTAAAAGGTTACGTTGTCAGCTGCGACGACATCTATGGAAAGGACGGCTATGGCTTTGGCTTCGTCATCAACTCAGAAGAAGGTCAAGCTGTAGCATGTTATTCTGAGCAATATATGCCATTTGTCACCAATGTGACCAGCTGGAAGCAGGATGTAACGAGCAATGGAACTGTCACCAACACGGCTTGCGCCAAAGGTATGATTGTAGTAGGTGCTTATAACTCTTGCACTTCTACCACATATAAAAGTGGAAGTTCTACCAATCTGCTTAAGGAACACGGCGAAGAATGGGGAACCAAACTGGGTGACATCAGTTATTATTCTGGCTATGGAGAACTTTATGACGGAGAAACCTTGCCACATATTTGCGCCCCTGGCTCCATCTTGGAATCTAGCTTCAGCACCTATTGTACCAAAGGAACTCATAAGAAATACATCACAAGAAACAGTACATTCAACAGCAAGAGCTATTCTTTCTGTAGCATGAAAGGAACTTCGATGTCAGCTCCTTATATGGCAGGTGTCGCAGCCCTTTGGCTTGAAGCCAACCCATTGTTGACTCACCAAGAGATCAAGGAGATTGCAATGAAGACCGCCATCAATGACAAGGCTTGCAACGAGGACAACCATTTCATCGACGAGGGAAGACAAGCTGGAGCTGGCAAGATTGACGCATACGCTGGTTTGATGTATATCCTCAATGAGAATGAGACGACACTCATCAAGACTCCAGAGGAAAAGAGTTTCTTGATTCGCCAGATTGCCAATGGCACTTACGAGGCTTACCAAGCAGGTGCCACCACTATGTCTGCCACCTTATATAATATGGATGGCAAAGTGATTGCTTCCAACAATAGCAATGGCAACACCATCTCCATCAATACCAGCAATGCCAACAAAGGCATCTACCTCTTGAAGGTGAGCACTGGCAAATCCTCTCACACCCAAAAGATTGTTATTCGATAGAAAAAGGCTGTAAACTTCATAGAAAAAGTGTTTGAGTCTAAGTATATAAGTTAATCATAGTGTAAGATGTAGGTTATCCGGCATAGTTTTCTCAGGAAACAGAAATCCGGCTAATTTAGGCAATGTTTAAAATAGTATAAAATGTTATTGACTCTAATATGATTATCAAGAAATAGTTGTATTTTTGTAATGCAATAACATTAAATTACATTTCTATGTGTCAGACGACTATTATATCACATAATATAGTTAAATTAGGGACAAGGTCTTACAAACATAGTTTAGAGGCTTTGGTTCCCAATGAGTATGGCATAAAACAACTTCGAAGTCTAAATCGTGACTTGGATTCATTTTATGTCTTCCTATATAGTCAATGCAACTCTATAACCGAACATGATTACCATGTTTTTGGCAAACAATTAATTTCAATGTTAGGGGCTCTCAAAATGTTATATACATCTTGCAAGCAAATGACAAAAGAGGCTTCTATGTCAATAGAGGTTGAAAAATTAAAAAAGAATTACTCTGCACTAAAAGAGTTGAGCAATGACATCCAAAATTACAAAGTAAAGGCACCAAAAGATCAAGAGTGGTCTTCACTATTATCAGATGCGAGTTTGGCTTTAAAGAATATAGCCTATGATTAATTATAAGACAATTAGTACATTTCGCTCCCATCTGAGTAGATTGCTAAAAGTAAAGCGTCATGTTTACACCAATGTGGAAAATGAGATCCAGCGAGAGTTTTCTGGCAAACCTATAGAACAGGTACGACAAAACAACGATATGATATTACTTGAAGGCGAACTGATTATCATAAAGTTGCGGTTGCCAGATAAGAAACAACACCTATCTCGCAAAGATGGTTTTCGCTTGATTTATCTTGTTTCAAAAACTGATGAGATAGTTGTATTCTTGGATATATATCCGAAGAATGGACCTCTTCAACAACTAGATTTGCCTGATGAAGATTTGAAGTCTTTGGTACGCGAATTCATTGTTGAAGCTCAACAAGGTAGTTTGAAAGATTATACCATATAACAACCTTGTTGTAGCGTGTTACCAACAATAATGATACCCTTCCACTATATTTCGATTTAGCTTCATTCTAGCCACATAATAAGAAGAAAAGGGAGCATGTCTCACGACGTGCTCCCTCATTCTTTATGTAATTACAAATCTATACCAAAATATATAAATGCAACCACTCAATAATAAGTAAAAAATAATTTATCTGTGTTTAAGGTCCAATTTACTCGTCCCATGATGCCCAAGCATCGAATTGCTTTGAATGCTGTATCAAACCACCTCCACCAGAACCTGAAATACCACCTCCTGTTGTTCCACCTTGACCATCTCCTCCTACGTTATATTCACCTTTTCCTGTCTGATTGGGAGATCCTGCAAGAATACTTGAAGAAGCAGAAAATGATTCTACATTCATTTCTGGAATTATATATTTTCTTTTCATTTTAAATTTCATCTTTAATCGTACGTTTTTTACTTAACTACATACTTCTTGCCACCCTTGATATAAACACCCTTAGGAAGACCTGTCAAGTCGCCTGTAGTATTTACCAAAGTACCATCAAGACTATAAACAGGTGCATCACTGCCTTCACCAGCGATAATCACCATCTCATCCTCGATAGAAGTTGGCGTATCAATGAAGTCCTCGCCGAAGAATGAAGATTGCTTTGCAGAAGATACAGTGTAATCAAAGAATTCTTCGTAATCATTTTGACCATCACCACGAGTATTGGTCTGCACAACACACTTATTAGGCTTCCAAGTCATATCGTCAGATGTTAAGAACCAGAATTTTGTTTCTTTGCCATCACTAGCATATACATAGCTAAACTTAGGTACCTTGACCTCTGTCAATTCCTGAGTAGCAGTTTGTGTACCTGACTGACTAGCAACCTGCGCATCGACATTTTCCAAATAGTTACCAACATAGCGATAAGGCACATTGTCAGGAGTGTCACTTTCACCAAAGTATTCGTTTTTACCCATAACAACAGTTGGCGTAGGGTTACCAACAACAGGTTGGTAATTCTTTACTGCGAATACCGCATCCTCACCAGTCTTAGTTGGGTGAATCATATAAGACTCATGTGCATAGATGACAATTTCATCATCGGCTGGAGCTGGAGCAGCCTCGTCGAAGTTCCAAGTACCATCAGCATTCTTTGGCTCCGTTTTGTGCTTATAAACATTCTGAGTGAAATAGAGCACAATACGATTCTTCTTAGTATTTCTATTTACTTGTCGAACTACTCTATCAAACAAGCAAACTTGTGTATCCTCGCCGAAAGTATCATCAACCATCTTCTTTGTCATATTGAAAGGCAAGCAAAGTGTCCACCATTCTCCACCCTTAACATCAACAGGATACTCTGGCTCTTTTTCTGGTTCTTTATCCTCGTTCACATCAGCATTAGCCAACACGAACTGGCGTGTACCCAAATGAGCAATCTTCTTCAAGTCATCCAATGTATATTTACCATTTTTCTCATCAGTAATCTCGCCTGCTCATAACCAGCATAAGCCAAAGTTTCCAGTTCCTCTTTTGTCAATTCTGGACGATACTCATCTACACCATTCCAATTATAGCCATTAGAACTTACGATATAAGAGCGCAACCATTGTTCTTGGCTTGGCCAAATATATTGGCGTCCCAAATAAGTATCTTGAAAACCAAAATCTACATTCTTAGCAGCAGGCACTTCTGCAGGTGCCCATGTCAAATCTTTTGTTTCCTGTCCAACAGCAACATAAGAATCTGCTTGATTATTTTTTGCAAAGTAGAACGTCTTCCCTTCTTCTGCTGTTTCGTAAACCTTAGTAATGTCGTTATAAGTGGCACGATTGTCATCACTTAACTCCTTAGGATAATGAAGGATACAGAAATACGCTTTTGTATTTCTGAAATTTTCACGGTTTGCATAGCCTTCACCAGCATTATCAAAAAGGTCTTTATCTGTTTTATCACTTCCCTTATTAAAACCACCATTACCCATAAGAGTAAGTGCGGTAAATGCAGTTCCGTTTTTACATTGTTGGATATACTTAGAATCACCAAGAGGCATCAATGGAGCTTTTGCACCATAGAAATATACATCTTGATATTGACGGAAATTAAATGCGAAAGGACCAATGTACTTTACACTAGCAGGAATCTCCAACACATCTTCTGTCTGCTCTGCTGGCAAACCAAATGCCGTATTGCCAATAAACTCCAATCCTGCATTTAACTTCAAGTTATAAATCTTACAATTCAAGAATGCACCATCTTTGACAATCTTCAGTGTAGTTGGGAGTTTTACAGATCTTAAAGCACTCGTTTCACCCATATTGAATGCCTGTACACCTATGTTTACCAAGCCTTCATTCAATTCAATACTTGCAATATTATTACAATTGAAAAAGGCTTTGTCACCAATTACTCTAATAGTTGTTGGCAACTCAAAGTTTGCGACATTCAGATTTTGAAAAGCCTCATTGTCAATATTCTCATATCCTGTAGGGATGACAACCTTGTTGAGGGTAGAGCAATCATGTATTTTAATCAACACATTACTAGGCACAACCATTTTGTCTTGATATTCTTTAATACTAGCATCCTCGTTAAAGACACTAGTTTTCTGCGTTAAAGGCAAGGTCAAGTTTTCAAGCTTCAAATACTGTGGTAACCAAGACGCATTGGTTTCTACAAAAGTTTCACTAGACAAGTCTTTAATTGTAGCATCACCCAAATCTAGCGTTTTAGTTGTTACATTTGCTCTAAATTGATTATTATAAAGAGGATACAAGATCTTGCGTACGACATCTGCAGCTATAACCAAAGGCTCAGTTCCTTCATTTACAAACTTTACAGTTTCATAAATAGGAGTTACGTCATTCAAATCAGTCTTACCATCAGAAGTAAGCTTTACACCTTCCAAAATCTTGCGAGCAAGAAGATCATTGAAAGAGAGTTGAGTATCATCGGCGCCAAGATAGTTAGTATGTTCTAAACCAAAGAACGTTTTATTGTCCTTGATTGCAGCATAAGTAGCAGAACCTTCATAGAACAAATCACCATTCTGATAAGTATAAGTATTATTAGCAACGAGAGCTATTTTCTCTTCACTGTCTGCATGCTTAACAAAGAGAGACTTATATCCTGTCACTTTATATGTCGTAGCTAGGAAATTATTTAAGGCTTCTTTAGTTACCAACTTTACACCTTCAGTCTCAAGGTCAGCCATGGATATCGTCTTACCCTTAATATCAAATTCACTTGTAAAATATGGAGAATATGTAACCCCTTCATAATCCCACGTTGCATTTCCACCAACAAGAATTGGATTACTTAAAGTTGTTACCTTATCTGTAATAACAATATTACCATTATTATCATAGTAACCTTGATACAAGTTCGCAATCTTTTCCCCATCAAAGCTTGTATTTACAGCCTCAAAGCCATCAGTATATTGCTTAGGCAGACCACCATCACAGATTTGTTTATACTCATAATCAACCTCATAATAAGTCTTGCCACTATTATAGGAATCCTTTGCATTTACCTTTGTACCTTTATCATCGGTAAACACGAAACCTACCGCCTTGCCTGTGAAGACTTTGGCAGACCAATCTGTAGTCCTGTACGAAGTTAAGTCACCTTGACCAGAAATGGTCAAAGTATTACCATCAGCCGTAAACTTCACCGATGGCTGAGTTGCGCTAAGAGGAGTAACTTCAGTGTCGTTACCACCAGCTGCGCCTTGTGCATAGATGTTACCTCCGAACGAAACGGTGGAAAGCAACAAAATGCTAGTAAATAGAACCTTTTTCATCTTTTACTTAAATTTTACTTAATACTTATATATATATGTTTTAGAAATATGCTAGGTTTATATTTTGCAAATCTTCACATTTGTGATGAGCAAAACGCTCAAAACTGTATTTTTTATGACTGCAAAAGTAGTAAATATGGCAATACGCTGCAAGAAATCGCCCTATACTTTAATGTATTTTAAGATTAAAATTAACGAGATGTACACTAATGAAACATATCGTGCATAAAGATTGGGAGCATAAACATACTATTCCTACAAGTAAAATACCCTCAAACCTATGAATGGTAAGAGGGTATTTTATTTTTCATTCCACAAACAAATCGTCCATCGTGGCTTGACTACTAACTATGCCACTATACTTGCCATTCTTCACTCCGTAGGTTGTGACAAATGTATTGGCAAGCGACTTGGTCGTCTTGGTGACACTACGGAAAAGAGACATGCGATTACGCAACTTCTCGCTATAAGCCTTGGTAATATCGAATGGTCCGGTAGAAAACTTCATCTCACATAAGTTTACCACCCTATCCCTACGGTCTATCACCAAATCAATCTGCCCCTTTTCTACTCCATCGCTTCCCATCCATGAAGAAGCCTCCGTCAGCATTCCACTGATGCCCAATGCTTTCTTTATTTGAGGAATATGAAGCATACAAACCTGTTCAAAAGCGTAACCCATCCAAGCTACTCGTTTAGGATTATCCAGCATATTGCTCCAAGCATGTTCGTCACCTCCAGCCTCATTTGCCATAAATGTATGGTAAAAAAGTGTAAACAAGTCTGTCAACTGATAGATGGCATCACGTTGTTTCTTTCCAAAACTATGATACTTACGAATAAAGTCACAGTTTTGCAGATTGGTCAAAGCATCACTCAGGGTGCCTCCCTTTGGAAGCTTCAATGCAGTCATGATTTCCTCACGTGACATTCCTCGACGCTTCTTTGCCAATAACTCCACCACCTTATAATATTTAGGGTAGTCCTCAAACAGAGAGCGGAACACGAAACTGTATTCATCCTTCAGCATACCGGTCATGGAGAAAAGAAGACGATCCACATTCTGAGTCAAACTTTCATCCTCATGCAATTGGCTCAAATAATAAGGGATTCCACCGAATATGGCATAACACTCTATGATGGTATAGCGCTCCCACTCTATCTGCTTGCTTCTGAGATATTGCTCTGTTTCTGCCAAAGTGAATGGCAACAGACGCATCGAACAAGTGAGACGATTATGCAAACCACCCTTTGCCCCTATTAAGTTCTTGATCATCCACGTCGCCGCCGAACCACATACATAAAACTTCAAATAGTCTTGTTGTGCTCCCCAGCTATTCCAAAAATAATCGAGTTCCTGCACGAACTTGGAACGAGGAGTATCTAGCCATGGCAACTCATCGAAGAAAATAGTAGCTGTTTTCTTTTTCAACCCTTCCAAATAGATACGCAACATAGCAAAAGCCTCATGCCAATCGTGTGGGATTGCAACAAAGCCTTTCGACTTTGACTGAAGTTGCTCGGCAAAATTACGGAGTTGGTCTTTCATCGTTCCTTTATAAAGCCCCGTGATATAGAAGTCAAAGTCGTCATGGAAGTACTGACGAATGAGGAATGTTTTACCCACACGTCTTCTTCCATACACTGCAACAAACTCAGCTTTGCCAGACGAAGAGCAAAGAGCCAGCTGTTTCATTTCTTGTTTTCTTCCGATAATTTCCTGTGCCATAACCGTTTATATTACTTTTATGGTTGCAAAGTTAGGAAAATAATCCGACAAAAGCAACTTTTTCACAAATTATAACTCGTCCCTAAGTACCTTTTTACACCCACTTAGGGACGACTTATAAAATTGAAGCCCATCCCTAAGTGGTATTTTACACCTACTTAGGGACGGGCTTCAAGTATAGATTAATAGCCAATTTCCGCAGTTGGCGCATTTTCACTTCCTTAGTTGGCCGTATTTTACTTCCCGAGTTGGCGCAATTTCGCTTCCTTAGTTGGCGTTTTTATGTTTATCACTCGTCCCTAAGTACCTTTTTACACCCACTTAGGGACGACTTATAAAATTAAAGCCCGTCCCTAAGTGGCATTTTACACCTACTTAGGGACGGGCTTAAAATATAAATCAACCTGATATTAATCCTGATAATATACCCTCTTCACACGGTTGCTGATGGTAGTCAGCACCTCGTAAGGAATGGTATCGAGGATGTCGCTCAATGTCTGGACTGGGAGGTTCTCACCGAAAATCTCGACGGAATCACCCTCATGGCAGTCGATGCCAGTGACATCAATCATCGCTACATCCATACAGATGTTGCCCACATATTCCGCCTTCTGACCATTCACCAAGCAGAAAGCATGGCGATTGCCCAAGTGACGGTTCAAGCCATCGGCATAACCGATAGGGATGGCGGCTATGACACTGTCCTTATCCAAGATGGTCTTGCGAGAATAACCCACGCTCTCACCAGCCTTGATATTGTGCATCTGGAGGATGGTGGTCTTCAAGGTGCTCACGCAGTTGATGGTCTCGTTGTTGCGAGAGTTGATGCCGTAGAGACCGAGACCCAAGCGGCACATATCCAACTGGCGCTCTGGGAAGTGCTCGATACCTGCCGAATTGCAGATATGGCGCAATATCTTGTGGTCGAAGGCTGCCTGCAACTGCTTGCTACCCTTGTCGAACAACTCAAACTGATGTGCAGAGAAGGCATCGAAGCTATCGTCATCGCTTCCCACGAAGTGAGAGAAGACGGAACGAGGGATGACGGCATTCTGATGCTTCAACTTGCCAATCAACTCCTCCATATCATTCTCTGGGTCAAAACCAAGACGGTGCATACCTGTATCCAACTTGATGTGAACAGGGAAACCAGTGATACCCTCCTTCTCTGCTGCCTTAATCAAGGCATCGAGGATGCGGAAAGAATAAACCTCTGGCTCCAAGTCGTAATCAAACATGGTCTTGAAGGCAGTCATCTCTGGGTTCATAATCATAATGTTGCTGGTGATACCACTCTTGCGAAGGGTGACGCCCTCATCGGCAACAGCCACAGCCAAGTAATCGACACGATGGTCTTGCAAGGTCTTGGCAATCTCTACCGCTCCCGCGCCGTAACCATCTGCCTTGATCATACAAACCAACTTGGTCTCTGGCTTCATGAAAGAACGATAATAGTTGAGGTTGGCTACCACGGCATTGAGGTTGACCTCCAAGGTCGTCTCGTGTACCTTCTTCACCAAAAGTTCGGTCAACTGGTCGAAGCCAAACTGGCGAGCACCCTTCAAGAGGATGACCTCGTCGCGAAGACTCTTGAACACCTCGCTATCGATAAACTCCTCCACATTGCGGAAGAAGAACTTTTCGGAAATCTGAATTTCATCGCTCTGCTCATAGAGCTGAGGACCCACGCCGATGAACTTGACGACGCCACGCTTGCGGCAAAGGTCGGACACCTCTTTATATAAGTCGGCTGGAGTCTCACCACTCTGGAAGATGTCGCTCAAGATCAAGGTATGGCGACGACCCTTGTGGTCGGGACGGCGGCTCATGAAATCGAGGGCAATATCAAGGGAATTGATGTCGGAGTTGTAACTATCATTGATCAAGGTACAACCATGCTGACCTTCCTTCACCTCCAATCGCATCGCCACTGGCTCCAAGAGAGACATTCGCTTATCGACATCCTCGGCAGAGAGACCGAGCTTACGAGAGACGACGGCACTGATGATGGAGTTGGTGACAGAAGCCTCATCAATGAAAGGAAGCGAATAGCTGTCTTCCTCACCTTTATATATATAGGTGACGATGGTGAGGTCGTTCTTCTTCTCGATGTTCTTGATGAAGAAAGGAGCCTCAGCATCCTTCTGCGACCAATAGAGTTTCTCGCCCTTATAGTCGTGGTACTCGCCTACCACCTTGCTCACTATCTCATCATCACCATTATAGACGATGGTCTCAGCATCATGGAAGAGGATGATCTTCTCACGGCACTTCGCCTCCAAAGACTCGAAGTTTTCCTGATGGGCAGAACCCAAGTAAGTAAGCACGGCGATGGTAGGCTGGATGATGTCACGAAGAGCAAGCATCTCGCCCGGCTGACTGATACCAGCCTCGAAGACACCCACCTCGGTCTGCTCGTTCATCAACCAGACAGACAAAGGCACACCTATCTGGGAATTGTAGCTGCGTGGGCTGCGAGTGACAAACATGGATGGAGAGAGCAACTGGTAGAGCCACTCCTTGACCATCGTCTTGCCATTGGAACCTGTGATGCCGACAATAGGGATATTGAACTCATCACGATGACGTTCAGCCAAGCGCTGCAAAGCCTCCAACGTGTTGACCACCTTGAGGAAGTTGGCCTCAGGATAGTCGGAGGCATAGCCCTTAGGCACATTAGTTACTACGAAATTTCTGACACCACGGCGATACAACTCTGGGATGTAGTTGTGACCGTCATTCCGCTCTGACTTGAGAGCGAAGAACAGAGTCTCCTCTGGGAAACAGAGCGAACGGCTATCGGTCAGGATGAAACCGATGTTCGTATCCTTGTCTCCATAGCGACGCGCACCTATCAGTGTGGTTACCTTTTCAATAGTATAAGTCATTATCTTAACTTTTAAAATATTCTATATATGATTCATCCTTGGGATGAAATGTCTCATCGAGAGTTTCTATGAGAGATGATACTTCTCCTCGAAAGCCTTCAGCCTCTCTTCCGTCTGCGCTTGGAAAAGCTTCGTCTCCTCACTGTCGGGATGGAAGGGCTTGTGAGCGAGTGCCTCCTTGATGGGCTGCCATTCGGCGAGGAACTGTTCGGCAGTCTTGTCGAAGTAAGCCCCTCGGAACTTCTGCCAGATGTATTCCACCGCCTGGTCGCTCGGATGGAGCATATCTTCCTTGTAGAAACGATAGTCTCTCAGCTCATCATTCACAATCTCGTAGGCAGGGAAATAGCTCACCAGCTCTGGGAATCGCTGACAGAGAAGGTCGGCAGCCAAGAGAAGCGTAGCCTTGGAGAGTTGACTTCCATGGAATCCATACTTCGCATAGCGGATTGGACTCACCGTGACGATGATGCGCTGGATGCCTACATCCACCAAAGCCCAAACAGCCTTGGAGAGTTCGACCACGCACTCACCTACCGTCAACTCCTTCTCCTCGAAGAGGCGTTGCGGACGCTTCTGGCAGTTATCCACCACCTCGCCTGTCTCCTTCAAGATATAGACATGGTTGGTGCCTAGCGTGAAGAAGGCGACATCGGGGCGACGTTCCTCCTTCGGCAGATTCTCACCCTGGGTGAACGCATCACCCTTGAGGTATCGCTCCACCGAGTGGAAGACGCTCGTAGGATTATACATCACTCCGTAGGGATTGACGACTGCTCGGAAGCGATTCTCCACGAAACGCTTGCCCAAGTTGTCGGCAAAGCAACTACCCACGAAGAGCATTCGATGGGAAGGCAACAATTTGATGGCACCCTTCCCTACTTTCACTTCCGTTCTAAAATCCATCATTCTGCTTTTTTCTTTTTCCATTCTACTCCAATTCCTACAACCAAGAGGAGCAAGAGGACGACGTAACCGATGTAGGCTACGGTCTCAGTCTTCTTGAGAGATGAAGGATGGAAGTCGAGTACCACCTTGTGGCTGCCTGGCTTCACATTCAAGGCACGAAGGATGTAGTTCACTCTGCCAAGCTCAGCTGGCTGTCCATCTACAGTTGCCGTCCAACCAGGATAGTAAATCTCAGAGAAGACAATGACACCACCCTTGCTAGACTTCACCTCGTAAGTGAGGTTGTTTGGCTTATATTGTATCATCTTCACCATCGAAGTATCGTCTTGTGGCACGCTCTGTCCGAGTTGTTCCTTGAACTTGGCATCAGCCACCGCCTCATGGCGAAGGTTCAACTTGCCCACCTCGTCAATTTCCTCGTTGGCATTGTTGGCATAAGTCACCTTATCCACAAACCAAGCGTTGCCATAAGCGTATGGGTTCTGCACCGGAACGGTCTGTCCACCCTGCAATGGGAAGATAAAGTACTTGGTATTCAGCATATTCAAGACTGGGAAGATGCTGTCGCCATTCACCTTGGTCATATCACCACCAGCCTCAGCCACAGCCTTCATGGTCTTCTGCATCTCAGGTGAGATATGCGCCTCTATCATTTCAGCATAACGACGCAACTTGGCAGGATGATAGCCGCCGATGCTCTTGTGATAGTAAGAAGTCTCGTTCTCATTAAAGGTATTGGATGCGAGATTGAGCACACGATAGTCGAGGCTCTTGTCGCGGAGGATGAGCTTGTCGGTCTCTGTCATCTGCTGAGGTGCATCACGCTGGAACTTATCCACAAACATCTCATCATAGAGATAACGCTTGTTGACCATCCACATATCCACCAAGCAGAGCACGGCGATGCCTGCAATCATAAATTCGGCACCGAGTTTCTTCATTTTGTAAAGCAAGAGGAAGGCACAGCCGATGACGATGATCCAGAAGGAACGCCAGCAATCGGATGTGAAGATGCCCTTGCGAATCTCGGTCAGATTGCTGATGATAGGACCTTGGTATTCGGCAGGCAACTGTTGCAGAGCCTGCAACTCCTGTACTGAAACGAAGTCTGGGAAGAAGACACCCGGCATGATGGCAAACAACAAGCAGAAGCCTGCTGTCAAACCGAAGCTGGCATATACGAACTTCTTCTTGATGGTCAATATCTCCGGTTCATCCACTATCTTCTTCAAAGCCATCATCGCCAGCAATGGGATGGTGAACTCAGCGATGACGAGGATGGAAGCCACCGTTCGGAACTTGGCATACATCGGCATGTAATCCAAGAAGAAATTGGTGAACGGCATGAAGTTTCTACCCCAAGAGAGCAAGATGCTCAAGATGGTGGCAGCGAGCAATGCCCACTTCATCGGTCCCTTGACGATAAACAAGCCGAGGATAAAGAGCATGCAAACGAATGCTCCCACATAGACTGGTCCGCTCGTACCAGGCTGGTTGCCCCAGTACTGTCCGAGCTGTTGATAAATCTGCACGAAGTTAGGGTCAGCCTTCTCCATCGCCTTGGCGTTCTGTGACAATGGCACGGAAGCACCTCCCTTGGCATCAGGAATCAAGAGCGTCCAAGTCTCGTCGATGCCATAGCTCCACTGGGTGATATAGTCACGGTCGAGACCGCTGCTGGTCTGGTTGGCAGCATTCTTCTTCACGAGTTCACTCTTGCCACGCATCGTCTCCTGACCATACTGCCAAGTATGATAGAGGTTGCTGAGATTCAAGCTGATACCGATGGCTGCACCCACGATGCACACCGCCGTAGCCTTGCCGAAGCGAGCCATCTGCTTCTGCTTGATGGCATCGACCAAGAAGGCGAAGACCATGAAGAAGATGATGAAGAGGTAATAGTATGTCATCTGCACGTGGTTGGCGTTCACCTCGAAGGCAGCGAAAATCGCCGTCACAAGCAAGCCCCACAGATATTTGCCTCGATAAGCCAGCACGATACCCGCAATCATTGGAGGAAGATAAGCCAAAGCCATCACCTTCCAGATATGTCCTGCGGCAATGATGATAAAGAAATAGGAGGAGAATGCCCAAATGATGGAGCCAAGCGCCGCCAAGGACTGACGGAAGTTGAAGGCTCTCAACAAGATATAGAATCCCAGGAGGTATGCAAAGACATACCAAACATAGTCGGGCAGCCAAAGATGATAGGCATTGACAGCCTGTTTCAAGACGGCACCGCTCTCGTAGGATGGTGACATCTGGTAGGTAGGCATACCGCCGAAAACGGAGTTGGTCCAGCGGGACACCTCACCGGTTTGTTGCTGGAAGAGTTCCTTCTCGTGTCCCAGTCCCTTGCCAGCAGAGGCATCGTGACGGAACAAGATTCGTCCATCCATATCGGCAGGCATGAAATAGACGAAGGATACGATCGCAAACAAAACTACTGCCAGAATATCCAGCAGATACTTCTTCAATACTTTCATTATTCTTATAAACGTTTATATTTTGGTTGCAAAGATAATGAGAAATGAAGAAATCACAAAATAAAAAAAGTTATTTTTGCATATTTTGTTTCTAAAGGATTACTTTCAATGTCTTTATCATAATTGCTCATTTAAACTGTGTCTTATTCTTTGCATCTTCTTATCCCCCTTAGTCATCAGATAAGGTGACTCTGGTAATTCCGGCAGCAAATTGTCAAGTGCATTAATCTCTTCAAAACCTCATACCTACCGTCCACATGACCGAACTTTGCTGGTATCGTAGAGTCTTGAATCCAGACAAAGGACGAGCGTTCACCATCAGTCAGTAGATTCCAATAATTCTTGTCGGGAACAGCCTGTTCTTCCATCTCACGATATATTTCTATATATGAGACTTGAATGCCATTTGCAGCAAAAGAAGCCAATACCATTCCCAACAAGAGAAATAAACTTAATCTACGTTTCATAAGGTACCTTTCTATTCTATCGTCACTTGTCCATCCTTGTAACTGAACTTCGCCTTATCCAAGCAGTATATATCTCGGTATCTACAGCGTGAACGGACAGGAAGCCGCCTTGCAAAGAGGCATCCTCACCTGGCTTCAAACGCTTGGACATAGACGGCTGGGCTGAAGAGGCATTGGAGGAGAGAAGGCTAACGAGCACGCTACCCTGCAACAAAGTGACATGGGTATCGCTCTTGGAATAAGAGCGGACATTAAACTCCGTGCCCAATACCTTCGTGGAGATGCCATTCGCCTTGACGATGAAAGGATACCTCTCGTCGTGCTTCACCTTGAAATATGCCTCACCCTGGAGTTCCACCTCTCTTGTCGCCCCAGTAAACTTCTGCGGATAAACCAATCGACTGCCAGCATTCACCGTGACAACGGAACCATCCGCCAAGACCACCTCCGCCGTGGCATTCGATGGCGTAGTCAAGACATTGCGAACGATGGTCGTGCCTTGCGATTCGCTTGCACCACCAGCTAGAGCAGAGGCATTGATCTTCGCACAAGCCTTTTGACTAGCCGATATAGATATAGGTTCGGCATCGCCCGACTGCAAAGTCACGCCATCAGCTTGCCCATCAGCATCTGCCTCGTAGGCAACTACCGCTCCCTCTGGCACATCCAAACTTGGCTTCTGCTTGCCGAAATGCAAGATAAACACCAATGCCAAGGAAGCAGCTATCGCCAAGGCGATTCCGATGCCTCTCAATGGGATGCGATGATTCTCCTCCTCTTCCATATACAAGTCTGGAGTCTTGACTTCATCTTGCGACTCATCATCCACTGGCAAAGATTCGGTTTGCTGCAGCATGAAAGCCTTCAACTCATCCTGGACATTGGGAGCAGGATGAGCTACCCGCAAGAAATAGTCTCTCACCGAGACTTCCTCACGAGTATAATCTTCCGTATGTAGTTTTTCTTCGTTGTTCATGTTGATTTCTTTTCTTGGGAATGTTCAACTTATTATATATAGGCACCGCCAAGCGATAAATTTCATCACGTCAAGCGATACACCTTATTATATATAGATACGAGCAAGCTCCTAAATCGGGCATTCCCTCCTGCCCCGATAAAGTTCTCTTAAGGTTTTTAAAGCCTTGATAATATGCTTCTTCACGGTACTCGTACTGATATGGAGAGCCTCAGCCACCTCGGCATACTTCATTCTCAGGAGATAGCACATCTCCAATATCTGGTCGGTAGGGTAAGTGTTGCCGACATATCGTAAACTGAATAGTACCCAAAACTGACGGCAAAGTTACCATAAATCGCAGACACATCAAAATATTTCTTCACTTTTTTGCCTAACAAGATATTATTTTGTAATTTTGCAAACGAAAAAGTAATAAGATTATCAATGAAAATAGGAATTATCGTTGCGATGGACAAGGAGTTCACGCAACTCAAGACTTTGCTCGGCGAGTCACAAACTGAGCGAAAGAACTTCAAGGACTTCGTCATCGGCAAGATAGGCGACAACGAGGTGGTGATGCAACAGTGTGGCATCGGCAAGGTGAACAGTACCATCGGTGCCGTGGAGATGATAGACAATTATCATCCCGACCTCATCATCTCTTCGGGCGTGGCTGGTGGTGCCGACCTCAACCTCAACGTGACTGAGGTGGTGGTTGCCACCGAATGCGTATATCATGATGCTTATTGTGGTGACGAGTGCGAGTTCGGGCAGATACTCGGTATGCCTGCCACCTTCAAGACTCCTCAGGAGTATGTGGAGAAGGCGCTTGCCATCAACGACTTGCCCGACAACCAGCACCCTAAGATTCATGCCGGCCAGATTGTGAGCGGCGAATGGTTTGTAGATAGCAAGGAGAAGATGCGTGGCATCCTGGAGCACTTCCCTCATGCTATGGCTGTGGATATGGAGAGCTGTTCCATCGCTCAGACCTGTCACATCTACAAGACTCCTTTCATCTCCTTCCGCATCATCAGCGACGTGCCTCTCAAAGACACCAAAGCTCAGATGTACTTCGACTTTTGGGCGAAGATGGCAGAAGGTTCTTTCAACGTAACCAAGGCTTTCCTCGAAAGCCTCTAACATATTATATTATGAACAAGATTCCAAGTTTTACCATCAATCATAACAAGTTGCTCCGTGGCATCTACGTCAGTCGCAAGGACGAGGTGGGCGGAGAAGTCATCACCACTTTCGACATCCGCATGAAAGTGCCTAACCAGGAGCCTTGTCTCCACAACGGTGCCATCCACACCATCGAGCACCTTGCCGCCACTTACCTCCGCAATGACGAGGAGTGGAAGGATCGTATCATCTATTGGGGACCTATGGGATGCCTCACAGGCAACTACCTCTTGATACGTGGCGACCTAGAGAGCAAGGACATCGTGGAACTGATGAAGCGCACCTTCCAGTTTATCGCCGACTTCGAGGGCGAGATTCCTGGTCAGGCTGCCAAGGACTGTGGCAACTACCTCCTCCACGACCTCCCTATGGCAAAGTATGAGTCGAAGAAGTATCTCGAAGAGGTACTCAATGTCATCAAGGAAGAGAACTTGATTTATCCGACACAAGACTAAAAAAGAAGAAAAAACTACGAGTTAGATTTATTAACATTTACCATTTCAGCTTTCCATACTTCTCCTTATACCATAGTTGCCAGCCATTTACCAAGTTCTGCCAAACGACATAGGCTCCTGGGGCTACGGCAGCGAGGGGGTTGAGGAAAGTAAGGGTGAGCCAGATACCCACAATGGTATTCTTCTGTCCAAGAGCCTGACCGGCACTGATACTATCGCCATAATGACGGCCGACCGCCTTGCCGATACAGAACTGGATGAGACAAACCAAGAGAGGAACGATGAGAAGCAATGCCAAAATCCATCCCGACACGGTAGCATGGAGAATGTTGCGAAGCGTCTCTCCCATCAATATCGTCAAGTTGAAACACCACATGTAGAAGCCCAAGTCCTTCACACTCTTCACCTGAGCCACAAACTTAGGAAGGAACCTCCTGCTCAGCAAAGCCAAAATCAAAGGTACGACCAGCACCGTAGTGACATTGCGGAACACCATCATACTCATATAGAGGAAGCTGACATCCGCCCCCTTCTCCACCATCGGGAAAAGTGTAGGGATGATAATCATCGTAAAGATATTGGCGATGACGGTATAGGTGGTAAGCGAACCGATACTGCCTCCCAACTTCTCCGTGACCACAGCCACAGCGGCTGCCGTAGGACAGATGAAGCAGATGAAAGCACCCTCCAAGACCAACTTCGTATCATAATTGCTCCCGAAGAGATAGATGGCAAGCACCATCAGTGCCGCCAAGGAAGTACGAATCAACTGGAGTACAAAATGCCAAGTCTTCGGCTTCATCTCCTTGATCTCTATCTTGCAGAACGTGACATAGAGCAAGCAGAAGAGCACCACAGGCATCAAACTGATCAAATGAGGTCCGACGGCTTCGCCAAACGGTTCCAAGAAGGGAACATTGGCAAAAATCAGATACACCACCGCTCCCAATACCAAGGAGCAAGGCAAAGCAAACTCTCTAAAAAACTTCCACAATCCCATACCTTATTCATATTAAGAAGAATCCCCTCGATGCCGAATGAGTCATTCGACAGGAGGGGATTTCTTACGGATCCATTTATATCTCAAGCTAAAGCTTATTCCTTGTTACTGCGCTTACGCTCCAAGTGGTCGAGGATGACCTTGCGCATACGCATACTCTTAGGAGTTACCTCTACATACTCGTCCTCACGGATGTACTCCAAGCACTCCTCCAAGCTCATCACGGTCTTAGGAATCACACGAGCCTTGTCATCAGAACCTGAAGCACGGACGTTAGTCAACTGCTTTGCCTTGGTTACGTTGATAACGAGGTCGTTGTCATGAACGTGCTCACCTACGACCTCACCAGCGTAAACCTCCTCACCTGGGTCGATAAAGAACTTGCCACGATCCTGAAGTTTGTCGATGGCATAAGCGTATGCAGTACCTGTCTCCAAGGCAATCATGCTACCATTGCTGCGGCGAGTAATCTCACCCTTGTATGGCTGATACTCCTTGAAGCGGTGAGCCATGATAGCCTCACCCTGAGAAGCTGTCAACACGTTGGTACGAAGACCGATGATACCACGAGAAGGAATATCAAACTCGATATCCACACGCTCGCCCATGTTCAACATAGAGGTCATATCACCCTTGCGGCGAGTTACCATATCAATCATCTTGGAAGCGAACTCCTCAGGCACGTTGATGGTCAACTCCTCTACTGGCTCGCACTTCACGCCGTCAATCTCCTTGTAGATAACCTGTGGCTGACCTACCTGAAGCTCATAGCCCTCACGACGCATGGTCTCGATGAGCACTGAGAGGTGAAGCACACCACGACCGCTGACAATCCACTTATCAGTAGTATCCTCGAATGGCTGAACACGAAGAGCAAGGTTCTTCTCCAACTCCTTGTTCAAACGATCCTGGATATGGCGAGAGGTACAGAACTTACCTTCCTTACCGAAGAATGGTGAATCGTTGATGGTGAAGAGCATACTCATGGTAGGCTCATCGACAGCGATAGGAGGAAGTGGCTCTGGGTTCTCGTAGTCGCAGATGGTATCACCAATCTCAAACTTCTCCAAGCCGACAACGGCACAGATGTCGCCAGAATCCACATGGTCTGTCTTCTTGTGACCCATACCCTCGAAAGTATGGAGCTCCTTGATCTTGGTCTTCTCCTGAGTACCATCACGATGACAGATAGTAACGTTCATGCCATCCTTCAAGGTACCACGGTGTACACGACCTACGGCGATACGACCGGTGTAAGAGCTATAATCAAGAGAGGTAATCAAGAGCTGAGGAGTACCCTCCAACTGCTTAGGAGCAGGAATCACCTCTATAATCTTGTCGAGCAAATAGTCGATGTTGTCAGTAGGCTTGTTGTAATCCTCTCCCATCCAACCATTCTTGGCAGAACCATAAACTACAGGGAAGTCGAGCTGGTCCTCAGTAGCATCGAGGTCGCACATGAGGTCGAACACCATCTCATATACCTCCTCAGGGCGGCAGTTAGGCTTATCCACCTTATTAACTACCACGATAGGTTTCAAGCCGAGCTGCAAAGCCTTCTGGAGCACGAAGCGAGTCTGAGGCATAGGACCTTCAAACGCATCGACGAGCAAGAGGCAGCCGTCGGCCATATTGAGGACACGCTCCACCTCACCACCGAAGTCAGAGTGTCCAGGAGTATCGAGGATATTGATTTTAACGCCTTTCCAATTGATAGACACATTCTTTGAAAGAATGGTTATACCACGCTCACGCTCCAAGTCGTTAGAGTCGAGCACTTCTCCACTGTTATCCTGGCCGTCACGGAACAGCTTACCAGCGAGCATCATCTTGTCCACCAAGGTAGTTTTACCATGGTCAACGTGTGCAATAACTGCAATGTTTCTAATGTCTTGCATTTCCTTTACCTTAAATACTTTATGAATTTGGGTGCAAAATTACAAAAAATATCGGAAAAATTTGCACGATTGCAAGAAAAGTTGTAACTTTGCACCGCATTTTTAGGGAAACCGCCGTGAGGAGGGTCTTTAGATGCACATTATTAATATATTAAACATTTAAGTAACACAGCTATGTATTTAGACAAAGCAAAAAAAGAAGAGATCTTTAGCAAGTACGGAAAGTCTAACTCTGATACTGGTTCAGCTGAGAGCCAGATAGCATTGTTCTCATACCGTATTGCTCATTTGACGGAACATGTAAAGCAGAACCGTAAAGATTATACTACAACACGTGCCTTGACACAGCTTGTAGGAAAGCGTCGCGCATTGCTCGATTACTTGTACGACCGCGATATCAATCGCTACCGTGCCATCATCAAGGCTCTCGGTCTTCGTAAGTAATCTTCGGGCATTTTGCTTAAAGACATTGAATCCCATCATTCTCAATGAGAGTGATGGGATTTTTTGTATCTCTTAACCTAGGATTTCCTTCAGTGGAACTATCACAAACTCTCGCTCCTCCATCAAGGGATGAGGGATGACGAGGTCTGGCTCATTCACCTTGATGTCATCATAGAGAAGGATGTCGATGTCGATGATGCGGTCATGATACTCACCATTCACCGACTTCCCTATCCTACCCATCTCCTGTTCTATCTGCTGGGTAGCCTCCAAGAGTTGGCGAGGAGCCAGCACCGTATCAACCAACACACAGGCATTGATGAAATCATTCGGCGAGGAGAAGCCCCAAGGCTTGGTTTCGTAAAGAGCTGACTGGCGCTCTACCACGCCAATCAGCTCTCCTATCTTTTCTATCGCCTCGCGAATATTGCGCTTCCTGTTGCCCAAGTTCGTACCGAGGCTCAAATATACTTTGTGCATATATACCTTATTATATATATAGGCGCAAATATCAAACGACACTTGCGCCTATATTAGACATTTAGTCGTTCAAAATCAACAAGGAGTCGCCGAAGCAACCGAACATATAACCATTCTTCACAGCCTTCTTGTAGCACTCATATACCATATCGTAACCACCGAAAGCTGCTGTGCTCATCATCAAGGTGGACTCTGGATGATAGAAGTTGGCTACCATACTGTCTGCCAAACGGAAGTCGTATGGAGGGAAGATGAACTTGTTGGTCCATCCATCAAACTCCTTCAACATACCGTCTGTGCCCACGGCAGTCTCCGTTGCCTTGATGACACTGGTACCGATGGCGCAAACATGATGACCATTGTTCTTGGTGGCATTGACCAAGTCGCAGCACTCCTTGTCGATGATCATCTGCTCTGAGTCCATCTTATGCTTGGTCAAGTCCTCCACCTCAATCTCATGGAAGTTGCCAAGACCACAGTGCAAGGTGATGAACGCCTTGTTGATGCCATTGATTTCCATACGCTTCATCAACTCTCTAGAGAAGTGAAGACCCGTAGCAGGAGCTGTCACAGCACCCTCCTTCTCTGCGAAGACGCACTGGAAGTCCTCCATATCCTCCTCGGTAGCATGATGATTCTCACGCTTGTCGATAACATAGCGAGGCAGCGGAGACTCACCCAAAGCGAAGAGCGAACGCTTGAAGACATCGTGATTACCATCCTCATCATAGAGGAAGCGAAGGGTACGACCACGGCTCGTAGTATTGTCGATGACCTCAGCCACCATCTCATTGACATCGTCGAAGAAGAGCTTGTTGCCGATACGAATCTTGCGAGCTGGCTCCACCAACACGTCCCAAAGACGCATCTCGGCGTTCAACTCACGGAGCAAGAACACCTCTATCTTGGCATCGGTCTTCTCCTTGGTACCATAGAGACGAGCTGGGAATACCTTGGTGTCATTGAAGATGAAGGTATCGCCCTCATCGAAGAAGTCAACGATGTCCTTGAACTGCAAGAATACTGGATTGCCCTCGGCATCCTTCATCTCCTTGCCGTCAGCATCCTTCTTGTACATCTCGATGGTCTCCGACTTCTTGTGCAACACCATCAAGCGAGACTCGTCACGACGTGTCACCTCGAAGGTACGCTCACCTGCCAAAGTCTTTACGACACGCTTAGCCTTATGTGGATAGAGAGCGACCTGGCTCTCTGGTAGCTTAAAATTGAATTGTGATAATTTCATGTTATATTATTACCCCCTTATTTATGATTAAAAGTTTTGTACCTTCTAATTGTTGTTAATGGTTTCTATTTCCTGTGCATCAAGCCATTCCTGGAAATGATCGAAGTCGATACAGTTCTCTACCGAGAAACTTCCTGCCTTGGTGCGGCGCAATGCCGTGAGATAGGCACCACTGTTCAAAGCCCTGCCGATGTCACGAGCCAAAGAACGAATATACGTTCCCTTGCCACAGACGACACGGATGCTTGCTGTCTTCTTCTCGTCATCATAATCGGTAAGCTCTATCTCGTCGATATGCACGTTCTTCGGTTTCAGCTGCACTTCCTCACCTGCCCTTCGCAGTGCATATGCTCTGTCGCCGTTCACCTTGACGGCACTATAGGTAGGTGGCACCTGCTCGATGTCGCCCTCAAACTGATGGAGTACCTCCTCCACGAGTTGGCGAGTAATATGCTCGGTAGGATAAGTGGCATTCACCTCATGCTCCAAGTCGTAGCTAGCGGTAGTAGCACCCAACTGCAGGGTGGCTGTATATTCCTTGGTATGCGTCTGGAGCTGTTCTATCTGCTTGGTGCATTTGCCGGTACAGAGCACCAGCACACCGGTGGCAAGAGGGTCGAGCGTTCCCGCATGACCTATCTTCACCTTATGATGCAAGGTATGAGAAAGCAGATAGCGAACATGCGCCAACGCCTTGAAGCTCGACATACGATAGGGTTTGTCGATGGCTATGATTTCTCCTTTTTGAAAGTTCATAAATACTTTTTAGAGTGAGCAAATGATGGTGATAATACCAGCGATGGCACAATAGATTCCGAAATAGACGAGCTTGCCCTTCTTCACGATGTTGATCATCCACTTGCAAGCCAAGCATCCTGAGACGAAAGCTGCCAAGAAACCAACAATCATTGGGAACGCGTCGATGCCTCCCAAGGCTTCCTCACCCTTCAATCCCTTCAAGAGGTCGAGCAATGCCTCGCCCAAGATAGGAGGAATCACCATGAGAAATGAGAACTGCGCCATCTTCTCCTTCTTGTCACCGAGCAACAAACCTGTGGCGATGGTGGTGCCAGAGCGAGAGAGTCCCGGCAACACTGCCAAAGCCTGTCCCAAACCGATGACGAAGGCATGGAGCGGAGAGATGTTCTCACGCTGACGTGGCTTGGCGAAATAAGAGAAAGTCAAGAGCAAGGCAGTCACGATGAGCATACAGCCCACGATGAGCAAGCCTGAGCCAAACACTTCCTCCACCTTGTCCTTGAAGAACACACCCACGATGCCGACAGGTATCATGGAAATGACGATGTTGATGGCATACTTGGTCTCCTCGTTCATCTGGAACTTGAAGAGTCCCTTCAATATCCAGTCGATTTCTTTCCAAAGGATCACCAAAGTACTCAACACGGTAGCGACATGCACCATGATGGTAAACGTGAGGTTGTCCTCACCATTAATGCCAAAAAGGTGGGCACCAATAGCTAGGTGACCACTACTACTTACTGGAAGATATTCCGTGAGTCCCTGGACGAGACCCAATATCAAAGCTTCAAACCAATTCATTATCTTGTCTATTCACATTCTGCCACAGGCAGTATGTCAAATTATAAATTATAAATTATACATTACGATTAGTCTCTTGGCTTGCGAATCACGGCATAGATGATAGACAGGAAGCCTATCAAAGTCACGGTAGGAGCCACTACGACACGACGAGTACTGAAGATGTCGGTATCGAATGTGCTCTCATTCGAACCAGCGCCACTCATCAAGAGGAAACCGAGAATGACAATCGCCATTCCCACAGCCAACAATATGAAGTTGACCTTATCAAACGCTAAATTTCTTTTATCCATTATCATATCTTTATTAAATCTTATACAAGTCTCCCGCCTTCATCTTCAAGAACTTGTTGACGGAGATGCTGGCGCAGAGCGAGGTGATGATGATGCCGAAGAGGAATACGGCTCCACCCGTGATGGCAAGTTCCTCCCATCCCAAGACAGTCAGGAGTTCTGGCTCGTGATAATACCAAGCATAGATACATCCTCCGAGGAAAGCATCAGCCACAAACGCCGACAGCAAACCGATAAGGACAGCACGACGAGCAAACGGACCACGGATAAAACTCCAAGAGGCGCCCACCAACTTCATCGTATGGATGGAGAAGCGACGTGCATAGATACCCAATCTCACCGTATTGTTGATCAAGGAGAAAGAGATGAACGTCAGCAAGACAGCCACCACCAGTAAGCCGATGCTTATCTTAGCCAGCATCTGGTTAACCTGTTCTATCAAGTCGTGCTGATAAGACACCTCGGTCACTCTAGGGTAAGCCTTGAGTTCCTTGGCGATCCACTTTAGGGAGTCATTGTTGGCATAATCAGCCACGGTCGTAATCTCAATGGAAGGTTGGAAAGGATTGACACCAGCAAACTCGCTAGGGTTGGTGCCGAGGTCACGGGTCGCCTCCTTCAAAGCTTGCTCCTTGGTAATATAGGTCAAGCTATTGACGTAAGGGCGTGTCTTCAATTTCTTGCACATCTGCAAGCCCTCAGGATTGGTCATGTCTTGCTCAAACATCACAGACACCACGAGGTTCTGCTTGACATACGAAGACAGGTTCCGTCCCATCAGAACGGAAAGAATGACGAATCCCAACAAAACGAGTACCATGGAGGTACTTATACATAGAGTAGCCACTTGCAATCCACGATGATTGCTAGGCTTGTATTGTTTCTTTCTCATTTTACCAATAACAAAAAGGGTATAATACACCAAATTTGTTGCAAAGATACTTTATTTCCAAGAGATAACAAAATAAAATTGCATTTATTAGCATTTTTCGGACGATCTTTCCCTCAAGTCTGCATTAAGATATGCAGAATATACTAGCAATAAGAATGAGAAACGGCACAACGACAATTAATAAACTTATGCATTTTGTCTTTGCATCTATTTTTTTTGACTTAAACTTTTTCATATAAAATAAATATTTATTATCTTTCCATAAGAAGATATAATTAACAATGAAAGAAATGCAAATAAACACAAGTATCAAAGATACAAATAAATGCTCATCAGGCATAAATCCTTCATTAAAAAGAAATATACAAAAGATCATGCATCCCCATAATAGTATCAAAGGCAATACAGCCAATAGAAAACACGTCATTATTTTTATTTCCAAAATTCACATAATGCCAGAGGTGACACATCTTTACAAACAGAAAAAGAGTTATTGGCAAGTTTTTACTATAAGTTTTATTACACCATACCAAACAGCAGCAAAAGCAAGAACGTATCCTTTCTTTTGATTTGCCCAATCTGTATTGAGTTCATGTATCTTATTTCTTTTATTATATACATATGTATGTCGAAAATAGATAATTCCAAAAATAACTGCACACATTTCGTCACTTAAATCTAGAATTGCAGTAACAATCCCATAAATGGAAATTAGAACATTAGCCAACATAGAGAAATCAATATTTTTCTCATTAATGATAACTGCCTTACATTTTCTAAGTTGCCATATTCCAAGTAAGGCCAAACTCACTCCCCAAAAAACACTATTGTTTGTCATTTTTTTTATTTTCTATTACGGTATCTACTATGCGCTCCAAACCTGTTTCTTTCAAATTTACACCTTGCTTTATTATTTCATCGCCAATTTTCTGCTTATTTTTATTGTTGGCATTTGGAGAAAAAAGAATCTTATTAGTAACTTTATCAGTAGCTCGTTCAAACCCTATATATAAAGCATCTTTTATTACATTGTCAAGTTCCAAGTTTGCACCATCAATTAATATTTCCATTATTGCACCCGCTGAAGATATTGTATTTCCAGCAGCAGCAAGAGGTATTCCAATATCTGATCCAATAACACTTAACGTTGCAATATATCCAGCCAGAGAAGTTATATCGCCGAAATTTTGGATGTTTTCTGCAATTCTCTTATCATACTTGTAATGTGCAGTAACAACATAAGCTGAACCTTCTCTGCTAACAGAATTATAAGTATATCTATATTTTATATTACCAGTATTATTTCTCACTACTGGACCAGCTTTCACTTTGTGAAACAAATTATACCAACAACGTGATAGATTTGCCATCCATTTAAATGGAAACTTACCTTCTATATCTTTGAATGATATTGGATTACCAACACAATATCCAATTGCACCGACATTTGGGTATTTATCAGTCAAAGGATCCACCCCATACCAAATGCTAGTCACTGGATTCATATACCTTGCACCATAGTAATAGAGTCCCGTCTCGTCATCAAGTTGCTTGCCATTAAACTTGTACGGCATTGACTCAGAAGACGAGTGCTCATCGACCAACAACTCACCATAAGGAAGATAGGCATCATATTGTGTAATATTGCCATCCTCATCGGTAACATAGCTTGTTGAGCCAAGGTGGTCACTATGATAATAAAAGGTCTCCTCCAATTCTGTGGTATCGCAAGCTACATAGCCATAGCCAGGTTGGGCATTCTCGGGATTGCTCGGGTCTTCCCAAGCAATAGGAACCCCAGGAGTAGCATTTGCGCCACTCCCAGTTGAGGTGCCCTTTCCATCGTTCTTTGGCAATTGTATCCAGTTCTCAGGAACATCGTGCTTGCCTAATTCCGTCAGGATGGAATTATATCCGACGCCTGTGTTCTCAGGATCTCCATAGCTGCCCTTCATCGTTGGAACACCAGGGGCTATGCCAAGGCTCTTGTAATACTCCTCCTTCTGAGCCTCTATCTGGCTCATCCTCGCCGCATAATCCTTCTGTCCGGCAGTGACACGACTTCCATTGATGCCATAGACGTTATTGAATCTGCCCACACCTATCCTGGAGGCGATGCGCCGACTGCCTATGAAGTAATGCTTGGTGAAGCGATTACGGCTCACGCTCAAGATACTCGCCGGATATAGCGTGAAGTCATCCGTTTCATGGAAGGTAATACCTTGTGGTGCACCATTGATATACACACCCTCCATCGTTCCGTAACTCTTCATGAAACACGCGCCACCTGCTATAGGTGTAGCAACTTGTCTTGCTGTTACCAAATATAGACATGAATTCTTTTCTCTATCTGTGTATTTATTTTTTATATTAGCTTTAGATACCATTGATTAGATTTTACAACTATTATATCCTTTTTATGCGAAAACGCCAATATGGCTTTCCGAAAACGATAAAAATTAACACTCCACAAACTGGTTTTTCCAAATTCAATAATTAAAGGATCCCTTCGATTGGTAAAAGTTATTTTTACATATAGCCCCCAAAATGGTTCCACACAAAAAAATATGTGCGATATTTCCTTCCATGAAATCTTCATATTTCCTTCCTTTTCTGTAATTAGTAAGCCCAACTCATTTATGACTATTTTTCTATTGCGAGTTTTTACTAAATCATAAATAAAAATAATGATTATAAATACTGAAAACAAAAGTGCTATTTGCATATCGCTTTGGGGATTATTCATAATATCATCTACTGATAATGCAAATGGTATTAGCATCATCAATAACCTTGAAAGACAGGTAGGATATGTATATATATTAAAATCTTTTGCCATTAGAAGTAGACCTTTTATAAATTGAATAACCATATGAAACCATTGAAGGTGTCATTTTTCCTGCTGCTATGCCAATTGCTGTTTGTACAGGGTAATTAGCGGCATTTTTTCCAAAAAGGACAAGATGACTATCAAATTGACGATTGACACTCACTCTTCGATTAACCATTCTATTAGCAAGCTGCTTTGCATATTTTCCAGAAGTTGTACCCAATGTTCTTTTGATTTCACTTTTTACTTCTTTACGAAAAGCTTGACGAACAACTGATGATGCATATTTATTTGCAACCTTTGCCGTCAACTTTGTTGCTCTTTTTTCTATAATTTTACCCACTCCAGTACCAATACCTGCACTTACACCATTACTAACAAGACTTTCTGCAACATCTCTTTTGTTTATATGCCCTTTTCCTATCAACGTTTCTCCTAAAGATGCAACAGTACCACCTGCGGCTGTTGCCACAAAACCAGCACCACTTGCAATTAGAGCTCCGCTTACAGCGCCACTTAGTGCAGCACCAGCAATCTCTCTAGCGGGTTTTCCTTGGTATGCTGCAATACCTGCATTTATTAATCCCCCAGCAAAAGCACCAACTGCAATCCAAGCAACTTTACCATTTGGATCTATAAACTTAACAGGGTTGTTATGTGTATAAGTATGCACACTTTCAGCAGGAAACTTCTCCGCTAAGGGATCCACCCCATACCATAAACTCGTGACTGGGTTCATATACCTTGCACCGTAATAGTATAGACCGGTCTCCTCATCGAACTGTTTACTGTTGAACTTGTATGGTAAGTCTTCACTGCTGCTGTGCTCGTCAACTAACAGTTCACCATATGGCAGGTAAGCATCATACTGCGTGATGTTGCCATTTCCATCGGTTACATAGCTTGTTGAGCCAAGGTGGTCACTATGATAATAAAAGGTCTCCTCCAATTCTGTGGTATCGCAAGCTACATAGCCATAGCCAGGTTGGGCATTCTCGGGATTGCTCGGGTCTTCCCAAGCAATAGGAACCCCAGGAGTAGCATTTGCGCCACTCCCAGTTGAGGTGCCCTTTCCATCGTTCTTTGGCAATTGTATCCAGTTCTCAGGAACATCGTGCTTGCCTAATTCCGTCAGGATGGAATTATATCCGACGCCTGTGTTCTCAGGATCTCCATAGCTGCCCTTCATCGTTGGAACACCAGGGGCTATGCCAAGGCTCTTGTAATACTCCTCCTTCTGAGCCTCTATCTGGCTCATCCTCGCCGCATAATCCTTCTGTCCGGCAGTGACACGACTTCCATTGATGCCATAGACGTTATTGAATCTGCCCACGCCAATCCTGGAGGCGATGCACTGAGGCGCACCATTTACATATACTCCCTCCATATTGCCATGGCTCTTGACAATACGCTCGCCCGATGCATTGTAGGTATAGCGGCTTGTCTTTCCATTGTCCGACAAGACCATCACAAAACATTTTTTAAATATTCATCCACATTTTTTGCTATTTTCTTTACTGATAAAGGATCATGCTTTAGAAAGAAAACTCCACCATTTTTATCTATAGCCACGTAGTCTCCATCGCCTATAAATTTTATCGTATAATATATTTGCTCATTCACTTCTACGGAAAAGACATCTCCTAAATCCAACTTATTTTTATCTTTTGAGTTCAAATCATCAAGATATTTATCTACAACAACTCGGCTTTCATCTATTTTCTTACCATAATCATTTTCTAAGAATTGACTTAAATCGACCTTTGCCCAGTCTAAATTCTTATACTTTGATTTAACATAAAAGCCAATAAGAGAACCAAAAGAAATATCTAGCTGCACCTCAGAATAATCTTGCTTTTTTTTGTCCCATACCAATATGCCTGACAACGTAATAAGTTCTGGTAGGTTATAATTGGAAGTATCATTACTTGCCCTATCCAATATCAATGTAAAATATCCATTTTCCATATGTTGGCTTCTACTTTTACCAACTATACAATTGGTATTAATCTGCCTATGCAAATATTTCCACTTTGCAGGCAATATTCTCACTACATTTCTCAAGAAAGAAAAATCAGCAGTACTTATTCTGTTTGACTTAAATAACATACTATTTAATCATTTAGGTTCACATTTGAATTACGCAAATTCAGCTAATAGATGCAAAATTACGAAGAACATCCCAAACCACCAACTTTTTGAGAGAGTTTTTGCCTAATACGCCCGAAAATGGATATTCATAATGTTTATATGCAAGAAAAACAACAATCATAAAATAACTCGCCCCCCAAAAGCACCTGCCTCATATTTTCGCTTTTGCTATTTATCTTACCACATATATTAACTGAATGCACTCATAAATTCATTCACTCATAGCCATGAAGTTTTCCTCTCTTTGCAGTTCTAAAGTCACTAAACCTAGACCAACTTGTTGTAACATAGGTAAGAATATCTTGTCTCATAGGGAGCCAAGTGTTGATGTGCCTAAGAGAAGTTTATATCCAAAAGGTTTGTATCTACATCCAAAGGCTTTGGGATGCACATCCAAAGGCTTTGTATCTGCATCCAAAGGCTTTGGATGGAGATTTCTTACGCTCTCGCAAACTTCTTCCTCTATAAGAACAAACTTCTTTCCCTACAAGAATAGACTATTTCTCTCGGTATCAACATCATCTTCTCTCGATAGCTCTCGATTTTTCCCCTAGCAGCGAGTCCTCCCCTGCTCTACGGATATGAAAAAAGAGCCGACCTCACGGCCAGCTCTTTCCATATACTGAGTAAAATTCAAATAGGTATGACTTTAAATTTTACTGAAAAATTTCTGTTGATGCGAGAGAATACTCGCTACTTCATCCTACAGCTTGGTAATGACACCCTTCTCAGAGGTCTCCAAGAAATGGATGATGTTCTGGACTTCAGCACCATCTGGCACCTGGTCCTTAATCTGGTTGATGGCATCAAAGAGTGATGTCTGACCATGGAATACCAATCGGTAGGCATTAGCCACGTGCTTGCGCACCTTCTCACCGATGTTGGCTGCCTCCATGATGATATTGTTAGGACCAGCATACTTCACTGGCTTGCCACCTGCGATGATGTAAGGAGGAATATCCTTGGAGAAGGTGGTACCAGCCTGAATCATTGCCAAGTCGCCGACACGAGTCTTGGCATTCTCCACTACAGAAGTAGAATAGATGACACCATTGCCAATCTCGCAGTCGCCGGCAATCTTAGTACCATAACCGAATACACATCCATCACCAATCACTGTATCATGAGAGATGTGCGCACCTTCCATCAAGAAGTTCTTGTTGCCAAGCACGGTCGTGCCACCCTCGTAAGTACCACGGTTGATGACCACGTTCTCACGGATGGTATTGTTGTCACCGATGACAACGAAGCTATTGGCACCCTTGAAGTTGAAATCCTGAGGGAGCGCACCTACCACAGCACCTTGGAACACCTTGTTGCCGTTGCCCATGCGAGTACCATTCATGATGCTCACAAAAGGATAGATGACGCAGTTGTCACCGATTTCCACGTCGTCCTCGATATAGACGAATGGATATATCTTGCAGTTGTCTCCAATCTTAGCCTTTGGAGAAACCTCTGCCTTTGGACTTATTATACTTGCCATAATTATCAAATTATAAATTAGAAATAATAAATAACAAATCAAACATCTCGTGAAAGATATATTTATCCATTATTATTTATCATTTATTATTTTACTTAGCACCTCCGCCCAATGCGTAGTAGAGGTTCACTACTGCCTGCATCTTGTTGAAGTCGTCGGCTACCTTAGAGAGCTGAACGTTGAGCAGTGAAGACTGTGCCTGGATTACCTCCAGGTAAGAACCGCCAGCTTCTGACATCAACTTACGTGTATCCTCTACGTTCTGCTCGAGTACGGCGATGCGCTTAGCCTCCACCTTACCCTTCTCGTCAGAATAGTTGTAGAGTACGAGGGCATTGCTCACCTCGCTACCTGCCTTCAGCACGGCATTCTGCCAAGTATTGTAAGCCTGCTCATACTGCATCTTAGCCACCTTCAATCCAGCAATGAGTCTTCCATTCTGGAAGATTGGCTGGACCAATGAACCAACAGCAGAAAGCAACCACTTACCTGGATTCACGATGCCTGCACCAGCAGAATTGGTAAATGCACCTGTACCAGAGATGGTGATAGATGGATAGAACTTGCTGCGGGCTGTCTCTACGCCATAGAAGCACTGAGCCAGATTCATCTCGGCTGCGTGAACATCGGCACGGTTGTTGAGCAACTGGATGCCAACACCGGTAGAGAAGGTAGCAGGAAGACTCTGATTCTCCAGTTTGCCACGGGCGATGGTATGTGCCTGGTCGCCGATGAGAAGACTCAGGGAGTTCTCTGTCTCACGAATCTGACGCAACAGGTCGGTCTTCTGAGTCAACACAGCATAGTAGTTGCTCTCGGCAGCCTGAACAGAAGTTCCGCGATAACCCAGCTTGGTATCCTTCAGCACCTTCATCATCTCCCAGGTATCCTTGGTCAAACCTTCCATATTGTTAACCAGCTCCACCTGCTTGTCGAGCATCAACAAGGTATAATACATGTTAGCGATATTGGCGATGAGGTTGGTCTTGACAGACACCTGATAGTCCTTCAACTGGAGCAGCGCCATCTGGGCACTGCGCTTCTGAGAGAGCAGGTTGCCGAAGAGGTCAACCATCCAGCTGGCAGTTACAGGCATGCTGTAAGTCTTGGTGGCAGCATTGCCATCCCAGGAAGCGATGGTTCCCTGAGGAGAGAAAGACAAAGAAGGCACAAACGCCAACTTGGCACACTTCAACTGCTCTTCAGCCATCTTCACGTTCAAAGCCGCATTGAGCAGGTTGACATTGTTGTTCAATCCCTTCTCGATGATTGACTGAAGCTGAGGGTCGGTAAATACGCTGCGCCAAGGGATGTTAGCGAAGGTAGTAGTATCCTTTACAGCCAAAGTATCTGTATCAGAAGCTACATCGCGAACGATACCGCTGGTCTTCACGTCAGGGCGCTCATACTTTCCGTAGAGAGTCTTGCAGCTGCTCAGAGAGAGCGCTGCGAGACCCAATATGATGATATTTAAATTCTTTTTCATTGTTTCCTTTGAAGTTACATTGCGTTATTACTTCTTCTCGATACCCTTCTGCTGATGAGCTGCATTGGCATACTGCTCCAACTCGGCAGCAGCCTCCTCGTTCAACTCATCCTCGAACTTCAATGGAGTCAACTTCTCCTGCAACCACTGGAAGACTGCGAAGAGAGCAGGAACCACAAAGATCTGACAGATAGTACCAATCAACATACCACCCACTGCGGCTGCACCCAGGGTCTGGTTACCATTCTTACCTACACCAGATGCGAACATCAGAGGCAACAGACCGATAACCATCGCCAGAGAGGTCATCAGGATAGGACGGAGACGGGCACCGGCACCCAGGATAGCTGAGTACTTGATAGCCATACCCGTACGACGACGCTCGAGGGCAAACTGTACGATAAGGATGGCGTTCTTAGCCAACAGACCAATCAACATAATCAACGAAATCTGCATGTAGATATCGTTAGAGTGACCGAAGAGGTTGGTGAAGATGAACGAACCTGCCAAACCGAATGGGATAGACAATACCACAGACAAAGGCAAGATGTAACTCTCGTACTGGGCACTCAAGATGAGGTAAACGAATACGATACAGAGTGCGAAGATCAAACCTGTAGAGTTGCTTGATTCAGCCTCAGAACGGGTCAAACCAGAGTATTCATAACCATAGCCTTCTGGCAATGTCTCCTTGGCTACCTCAGCAATCGCCTTCATACCGTCACCGGTAGAGTAACCGGTGTTAGGAGTTACAGATACATCCATAGAGGTAAACAGGTTGAAACGTGTAATGTTAGACGGGCCATAAATCTTCTTCAGGGTCACGAACTCGCTTACAGGCGACATGGTGCCATCAGAACAACGAACGTAAATCTTGCTCAGATCGTCTGGACGCATACGACTCTCAGGACCAGCCTGAATCA
>OMGV01000086.1_pt1 | contig 67368 bp, 49 predicted proteins | sample 1646111 | NCBI WGS metagenome assembly OMGV01 (sample SAMN05578590, study PRJEB25193) | human gut metagenome | biome: Human Microbiome; feature: human-associated habitat; material: feces | host: Homo sapiens | place: USA:Birmingham | reverse complement strand
TAGAAGCCTGCCACAAAGCCCGTGGTTTCCACTCCATCGGTTACCACTATTACATCACGAAGGATGGCGTGGTCTATCCCTGCCGTCCAGAAAGCGAAGAGGGTGCTCACGCCCGCCACTACAACGCCCACAGCATCGGAATCTGCTACGAGGGTGGTCTCGATGAGAAAGGCAAGCCTGCCGACACTCGCACTCCAGCCCAGAAAGCATCTCTGGAAGACCTTCTCTACAGTCTCGTCCTCGACTATCCCGATGCCGAGATCCTAGGTCATCGCGACCTTCCCTGGGTTCGCAAGAGCTGTCCTTGCTTCGATGTCAAGGAATGGCTGAAGGAAATCGACTTCCATCTCTAGAAAATGCTCCTCATCTGAAAACAGATGGGGAGTTTTTTCGTATATCAACATTACAGCGTCACCACTATATAACAAGTAGTTACACGTATCAGTTTTCGAAAAATGTTATATTGGGTTCCTCATTGCAGTATCGTTTTTCTAAAATCATCCCGTCCTTCTTTACCATTAAAGAAGGCTCCACCTCTCACCCCTGCCCTCTCTCCTCAGGAGCGAGGGAGGAAACCGCCCTGCTCGGTGCTCGGAACCGCTACGCTCTAAGGTTGGCGGACCATCAAAGGTCTTCGCCATGTTGTGCGGGATGGGACCGCCTGGGGAAGACGATAATTACTGATACTAAAGGGCTGCAAGTATTTTTCAACTAGCACTATATATCCATATCTATCTTTTCATCTATGCTACTCAAATAAGCATTTATATCTATTGCAGGTACAGTACCTATCATTTTGAGGTATTGTACAAGCTGCAAGAAGAAAGTAAAGATAGAGTTCTCTGGGTGTTTATTAAAGATTACCGCTGTTATTCTACGAGAATCATAATGTTTATAAATATCCTCCATTTCTGTACCATTAAACTCTGCAAAACTCTTGCCATACTCTATATAGAAACTATATTTATCTGCACAACAACATAAATCAAGACTTTGCATGCCAGAAAGATTCTTTAGTTGCTCTTCAATTGTCTCGTGCTTTTTATAAGAACTAGTAGAGGTCAATATGCCACCTAAAATAGGACTAAGTGGTCTTGCAGGACATACTCTACCAGAATTAATCATTGGTATAGAAGTACGTTTTAGTTTTCTTACACTCTCGATTTTTTTTCCTGCATAATCGATATTGTTCTCTATGTCTTGCTTTACCTCAAACACCGCATAAACTCCCTCTGCAGGAATATATTTGAATCCATCATGATTGAAAATAAAAGGAGTATAGAAAACGTCGTACAAAACTATGTCTATCTGTTGGCTCACATTTCCCTCATGATCTATGACCATCGCCTTATCCACATCGTACCTTTTGGGCAAATATCTCCGTAAGAACTCTATCCATTTATCTTCGGTAGCATCCCCTTTGCATCCTTGATGACGTATAGCTATCCTATTGATATTTAATGCTGCAGTCATTTCGGTTTGCAAACCTGCGAACATCTCTTTTAAATCTATCATACTTTCATATTTCAATAAGGTTCCATTATCATATAAGTAAGCTCTATTATCAGTTATACCACTATCTTTCAATGAAATGATAAACAATAGTGGAGTTGCTAATGCTACATTCTTGTCGTTGGCAATATCCACCATCGCTTGATAATCGGTATTGCTATATTGCGTTGTTCCTTTCGGATGTGTATGCCATTCTCCCAAATAGGTTAGGCCTTGCTCTGAAAGTTCTCTCCACATCTGCTCCATGCCATCTGTTTTACGCACGAATGTTGCATAGGTACTTTCTGTTTTGGAAGGCACAACCAAACGCTCAACAATAGCTTCATGCCCATCTTCGGAAATGTAGCCAGCAAACATTCCTCCTGTCTCATTAGGGAATGATGCTAATGCTTTGCAATACATCTCGTCTAAAATATCTTGACTTATTTTTAGCGAGAGGTTTCTATTGGCTATATTGTACTTCATAAGCGATTGATTGTCATACCATCTTGGGTTTCAGAAATATAAAAACTACTTTCATGTTCTGAAGCTGATAACATTCCTATAATATGTTTCATTGCAAATTGAAGCTTTGTCGCTATATCATTATAGGATGCCTTGAATGTCGGACTCCAACAACCTGTTGGATAAAACATATCTGTTGTGTCAGATTCGATAATCTGCGAAAACAGGAGTTTGATGGTTCTCGCAATATTGCTTCCTATAGCACAAACTATTTCGTTAGCATGATTACTGATTGACAAGTTTATAACTTTTGCTTTCAAATTAAGTTTGTCAAGTGCATACATCAAACCGTCATCCGTACTACAATCAAAGATAATGTCATACCTGCTCAGGACTTCTTGCACCGTTTTCTTTATCTCCTCATTAGCAATGGATAGTTTTATTCCTGAGTCCAAAGCCTTACTCGGAATATCACATTGTACAAATGGGGAAATGGAATGCAAAATATTACTAAGTTCATAAACTTTATCAGATATACCTGAAAAAAAATCGTAGTCCGAACGGCAAATATTACCAGGCTCTTTTAGGTCAATGTCATAATAGTCCAAATACTTTGCGCCACATCTCACCAATGTTGTAGCCACCATACTGCCGATGGCTCCGATTCCTATAATCAAAATTTTCTTTTCGGCTACTTTTGAGGGTAAGCTTCCTCTTCCAAAGAAATAGTTATAAGAACAATTGTAAGTCGTAGCCCAATCAATTAGTGTCTTCTTAAATGTATTATAGATGATTGACCGTCCACCACATCTCGTCTTTTCTGATTTGATGGGGAAGTCGTTAGCTTTAAGCATAGCTACTTGCCATCGTGTTTCACCACTCGGAATTTTATAACCACAAAACAAAGGGACTCTCTTTGCTTCATTCTTCTTTTGTGACCACATCTTTAAAAACTCCATCTGACTCCAGGAGAACAAGGAAGACATGTCGGTATATAACTCAATTATAAATTTGTCATATTCGGATGGTGCTTTGTCTAAAAAACAATAGATACCCTCAAACTTGATTTGTCGTTGCATTCCTTGTTCCCATTGGCAACAGTACTGAGCATTGTGCACCTTGCTATTAAAGGTGTTTGCCAAAAAGGTGTCCATTCGTTTGCCATCATGACAGCCAGGCACCAACATTACTAAATCCACAGTACCATAGTCTCCATGAAGGAATTCATTCGATGTATCCGTATAGAAGAAATTGTAATAGATATCATCTATCAATTTGCGCTCGACAACCAATTCTTCATAATGATTATCTTTTTTCTTTCTGATATAGTACTTGTCTATCCATTCTTTTAGACGTGACAAGTCTATCAGGAATTGCGTCTCGGCATCTTCCACTTTTGGTGTATGCAAGCAGACAAAACCAGAACGCATGATATGTGGATAGTTTTTCAGAGAAGTATTGAAAAAATTTATGGGCTCTTTATCATCTATCTTGAAAGGATAGGAGGGGCTGATGGCTACTTTCCATTCCAAAGGAGATAGACCATCTTTAGTCTGAGTTTCAATAACAAAGTGCTTGACAGAGTTTTCTTCTTTTATTTCACTTTTCAGCTGCACAAAAGATAACTTGTCAATAACTTTTTCAATAATTTTCTCGTTAATCATCTTTAGCCAAATCTTTGAGGATTCTTTGGATATGAAACACCTGTAAATCCTTCTTTTTTCTTATATCCGTCATCTTCCTTTTCCTCATATTTCTTGTTCTTTGGGAAATAGAATGGCAAGAAGACTTCTTCATTTGACTCTATGTTTCTAAGCATAGCATCCATTTCAGCTTTCAAAGATTGTCGCTTAAACGAGTCCATTGCTGCAACAACATCGTTGTTGCTATTTCCTGGATCATAAAGATGGAAACTATCTTCAGCTATATTGTCACGAATATATTCCATTGTCAGCTTCAAGTCTTCCCACAATCCTGCAGAATTCTTTCCGTCCAAAGCTCTGATACTTATCAGTTCCAAGAGGAACGATTTGTAGTCTTTATTATTATGTTTTTTCCAAATCTTCAACAGACGAATAACCTTACGTTCCGTGTTTTTTCCACTGATGTGATCAATCTGCTTGCTTATGTTGGTCTTGGTGTATGTTCCCTTTTTGAATCCCCATTGGTCTTCATTGAAACAGAGATTCAAGTCTTTTGTCTTGCTGTAGTCATCATCGGATAACTCTCTACCTGGAACGACATCAATCTGTATTGGTAGCTCGTCACCATCCTCTATAGGAAACTCCAAACCTACAGAAACTTTTTGTTTTCTGACAACATTACTGCCATATTCCTGTACCAATATGTCATACACATCATCAAACATGGCTTGAAGTGTGTCAAATGAGTCACGTTTGAATGGCTCTACTACATCCATATCAAACTTGATGTTTGTGGCAGTATGTTTAGCTATGCTTCCAGAATTGAAAGCTGTATATTTCTTGTTGCCATAGTGGTCGGATAACACCTTTTTGATATTATCACGTTTGGCTTGCACTTTATCAACAAACTTTTGGACGTGATGCAACTTATGTGTTTGCAAAACGTCGCTTAAATATTTATTCTTATCAAAACTCATATTTCTAACCCTTATTTTATGTTATTAGCTTTCATTTCTGCTAAGACTTCTTTGCAAACGTCTCTCTGATAGGGAAAATTACTAAAAAACTCTTTTGCAGCATTTTGCTTTTGAGCATCTTTTGATAAAGCATAATCGTGATATTTGCTTATTAATTCATCTTGATGTTCATATTCATAATCATCCTTATTCAACTCAGAAGCTCTTTCTCGTGCTATTTTCTCTGTATACCCAGATTCTATCGCTTCATATTGTCTTGTGACAACGTTGAATTTTGCTACTTCGTATTTGCCATTTATGTTTGGCTGTGATATGTATTTCTGTATCATACTGATTTCTTTAATTAATTTTTTATTCTTCTACAACTTCGAAGTCTTCCTTATGCACGCCACGGATAGCTACTGCTCGTCCACCGAAGTCGAAGACGAGCTGGCGGTCACGGTCTATGCGGACAATGTAGCCTTCATAGTCTTTGAATGGGCCTGTAAGGACACGCAACTTCACGTGGTCTTTAGCAAACTTCTCAAAATCATCACGAAGGAACGTAACCTGCTCCGGATGGGTCTTCATCACATTCATAAAGGGCTGCATGATGGAGTCCTTGATGGATGCAGGTCGTCCTAAACTGCGGTCTTTGACTAAATGAAATTGGGGAAAATAATCTGCAAGAAATTCTTGTAGGTCCTTCACCGTACCTTGCAAGAAGACAAGTCCGCTGACAGATTGCTCCAAAGTCTTTTTCACTCCTTGTTGCTTTTCTTCATCCTTGTAGGAATAACGAAGGGTTTTGTGAATGAAATAAGGTTGTTTGGTATTTTTCTCGTCAGCATTAAATTTTTCAAGCCATTTCTCCATCCCTTTAGCTGCCATGTGAAGAATAAAAATATAACTCCATGAAGTGGGGTTGGTGGAAGGGTCTTCTTTCTTTCTGATCCGTTTACGTCGGGATATTCCTTCTACACTCGGATCCGAAAGTCTTTCAGCCCCGATAACGTGGATGCCCTTTGGTAAGCGTTTACTTACGTCGGCTGTAGAAGGTGAATTCAAGCAATCCTGCGTCATATTCTCGTTCTACTTTATGTCCTCAGCTGCAACCATACATGATGGTTGTGGAAGCCTGGTCCATTTCTTATGATTATGCATAATCTTATATAAATGAGTATTAGCCATACAGCCTCTACACATGTAGCTTTATTTTACATCATTTGCACTTTCTTCTTAGAAGAGAGTAATTTGGTTACAAAAGTACGAAAAATAGTTGGATTACGTATCCATTTTTTATATTTTCTGTGTCCTTCCCTAAAATTTAACACAAATGTTTAGCAAATCTGCCTAGGGTGATTCCTGTAAATGGCAGATTTGCACTTATTTCGGCAGTTGTTGCCCATTTCTAAGAAGAAAGGGCGAAGTTTGCTAAAAATTTTACCCCATCATTCCGAAATGGGGTAAACATAACGATTTGTTTACAACTCTTTTGAGATCGTTTTTATAATCCGCTTGTTGGCTTCATTGATGGTTGCTACTTCTAATGACTGCAAGTAAATCTGTGTGGTCTTATAGGAATTGTGGCCCATGCCCTGGCTGATGGTGGCTATTGGGATGTTCATGTGCAAGGCTACGCTTGCCCATGTGTGGCGTGCCACATAGGTGGTGAGCGGTATCTTCAAGCCTATCATCTCACCAATTTTCTTCAGGTTGTAGTTGGTGTTGTGCTCCACCTTGCGGTATGCCGTGTATGGAGAGGATTCCTTGCCTGTCAGGATGGGTAGCAGATAAGGGGAATTCTTGGTCTGTTCGGCGTATTTGTCGATGATGGCTTGCATCGGCTTCATCCACTCGATGTTGAGATTTTGGTGGGTCTTGCGACGGTTGTAGCTCACCATGCTACATTTCAAATCTGTCTTCTTCAGGAACGCCATATCTACGAATGCCATGCCTCGGAGATAGAAGCTGAGCAGGAACAGGTCTCGTGCCTTGTCAAGGGAGGAACCTGCTGGCAAGTCCAGGTTTTCTATCTTGCGAATATCCTTTACAGAGATGGCTCGTTTGGCAGTTCTCACGTTAGCGGTCTGCACGTGAGCAAAGATATCCTTGGCTGGCGCATGGCCTGTTTCCACTGCCTTGTTGTAGAATGTGCGCAGGGTTCGCAGATAGAAGGACACGGTGTTTTGTCCGACACCTCTGTTCCATAGCCATGCCTGATACATTTCCATCATCTCGCTGGTCATCTGAGAGAAGGTGAGGTCTTCGTGATGACGAAACTCCATAAATCTGTTGGCAGCACTGACATAGTTGCTCTTGGTGCCAATGCACTGCATCTGCGCCTTCTTGGCTATCTGTTGACGGAAGAAGGTAAAGACGCTCTGGCAGGGTGGCAGCTGCTGTATCTCTTTGTCTATGTCGTCAATGGTATAAGGGATGCCCTCAGCATCCTTATCACGGATGATACGCTGCATCTGTTTCATCTCCCAATCTATCTGTGACTGGATGAGCTGTAGATGCGCCTGTCTGTTGTTGCGGTTAGAAACAATGATAGCCGACTTCTTGTCGTTCCACTCGTCCGGAAAGACATGATAGTCGGTACTGATCCAGCGCTGGCAGCGCTGGTGAATGAGGTGATAATACAATGTGCCTTCCGTTCCTGACACCGAGGATGCTCTGAATTTTACTTTTACTGTTGCCATAATACTTTAATTTAAATGGGTGAATTATTGTTTGCCATTTATTAAAGCATCGGCATGACCAAGTATATAATGTGTAAAAGTAGATGAAGTGAAGTGCTTTTGGTGATATTACCTATTATAGGTATAAACAATAAGAAGGGCTGAGTGTTTAGCTTTGCCCTTCTTCAATGTCTTATGGAGTATATTACACTTCTTGTGCAATAGGTACTCCTATACGATTGCTAATTGCTGTTTCTACAGCATTGTATATGTCTGTCTCTTTGGTTTCTATTGAAACTATGAGAGAATAGGGAACAGAATTGTCCACATTGTCCAGTTTCCTTTCTTTCCACCATCCTTGACCTGGAAATACTACTATCTTGTCCATTTCAGCCAAGTCTGCTGCAGTACATTCAATCCAGTCGGATTGTACAGTGCCTCTTTCTCGCTTTTGCTGTTTCACGTTCCATCTGGTTGCATCGTTTTGGGTGGTCTTTTCTCCTTCTTGCCTGTTCCTACGACACAGAAACTCTTCTTCCGTTTCTGTTGCTGTCTTTAGGTCAAAGTGCAATGTAGCAGATGGGTAGCGGTACTTACTTGTCCTTCCGGCATAGCCAGGGGATGGCTTCACATAATATGATAAGGTGATGCGGATTCTTACGTATTCGTCTCCCATATCTTCCAACAGTTCTTTTGGCCATGGCAAATCGTAGTAGTGCATCTTGCCATATATGTTGCCACTGTCACCTTGTGTGTAGGGCTCCAGTTGATTCTCAAAAATATAAGTGGCGCATTTTTCGTTGCTATATACGGCTGCGTTCTCATCTGGAACGCCGTATCCGCAGAGTGTCATACGCTCTTCAACGTTATTTATACGCATCATTTCATCTGTCCATCGAGCAGAATGCACCATCAAGCCTCGGATGGAGAGCATTGACAGTTGCGGATTCTCCACTTTTATCTGTGCGGCAAGCCTTGCCGCCAATCCTGTAGCAGCACTTGTCGCATTGAAAGGTTCCAATGGCTCTTCTTGCTCATTGCTGGTTGTTACAAGACTCAGGTCGCTATGTGAGGTTTCTCTGAGCAAGTCATGATAAGCTACATTTCCTCCTTCCATCACAATTTCTGGCTTATTGCGCTTCTCATGCCATGGGTATGAGCTACATGAATATGGCGATACACCACCTGGGGCTGCCAATGGCTTGAAACTCTCATCGCCTACAAGAGTCTTTTCGGTATAGGCCCCTACAGTTAGGGCATTCCAAGCCTGTGCAGGGCTCTGCACTGCGTTTGCCTTACAGGATTCTATATAGTTGTTATGGTCTACATCGGATGTCTGTATGTTTCCTGCAGAAACCAAAACCAATCTGTCACATTGTCCCTGATGGTAGATGCTTTCATCAAGTGCTGCAGAACTGGAGGTGGCTATGCCGTTGTAGGCGCTTTCGTCTGTAATGGCCATGCATAGAATGGATGCACCCATATCCGAAGCTTTGCCTATGGCTTCTTCTATGACTGCTCCATAAAATTCCTTTGGTGTTTCATACCCAGCCTCGTAAATTTTAACCGACGACAGTGCATGATGCACAGCTACTGGTGTTTCTCGTTGGTAGGCAATATTTGTCAAGTCACCAAGCAGGGCTAATCCTGCCATACCAGTGCCATGGTCTGTCTTGTCGGTTGCTTCCAGTACACCAATGGCTACATCCATTCGCTCGTCTGGTAGTGCTGGCTTTAATAGTTCGTGTGCATTGTTCACACCCGAATCCAATATGCCGACTATCACATCCGCATCTTGGTCGTAGGTGATTTCTCCTTTGATGAGTTCACTCCATTCTCTTTTCTCTGTGTTATTGCTTGTCAGAATGGATGGCTTATGATAGGGACGTATGCCTTCAATATATCCCAATGACAGTGGCAGGGTGCAGAGTTGTTGCTTGGTTGACTTAATCAACCATACATCAACACCATCAAAAAGCAAAGGCTCTGCCATCTTCTCTATGCCCAGTTGATGCAAAGTGTTCTCTATGCGCTCTTGGCTGTTTTCTTTGCTATGGCTCATCCACAATTCGTAAATGTATGAGCCTTCTTCTGGTATTGTGTCAAATTCTTCCGCTGACACGTAGAGTGTGCGAATGTCTGTTGCTTCTACACCATTGATAGGGGCGATCAACCTTTCATTGCATGGCTTTCCCTTTGCTGTGTTCTTGGAAGAATAGTCGTCAACTTTATTTTTAAGCCAATCCTTCTTGTCCTTCTTTACATATACAGTAACGTCAACGTCATTTTCGTCTCCGTTGTCAGTTACTTTCATGATGGTTGCTCCTTTTGGACTGTCTTGTTTACCCAAAGAATTTGGTATGAAACTTTTGTCCATTTTCAAATCGACATAGATTCCGTTAGCCACAGGCTGTCCTTGATTTTCTCTTTCTTCCAAACGGGCAATGGCTTGATTTACGGCTGTTTCGTATTGCCCTTTCACCATTTGGGCATGCACAACCCTATCTCTTGTTGGTAGGGAATGTCCTCCAAAGCCCTGATTCTGAGGTGAAAAATCATGGGCTTCGGCTATATTGTTGCTTAAAAAGAAATGTTTTTTATGCATATAGTTCCATTATTTAGCTGGTTTGACGATTTAACTGCTGACGCATATTTACTATGGTCTGAACCAGTGGAAGGTCTATCTTCCTGTCATTAAGTAAGGATTCCTTAAATATGTCTGAACAAACCATCTTGATTTCGGCATGGCTCATGCCATCAAACAAGGATTCTGCTGATGAGAAATCCAGGTCCTTTGCTGTATAGAGATATTCACGCAGCAATGCTAATCGCTGTTCTGTATCTGGCAATTTATACTCTATGACATCATCAAATCGCCTAAACATGGCTTTATCTATGGATTCTATGCTATTGGTGGCAGCTATGATAAAACTGTCAGAATCATCTCGCTCCAACAGTTGTAGGAACGTATTGAGTATTCTTCGTTGTTCGCCAACTTCGTTGTCCATTCCTCGCTGAGAGCCTATGGCATCAAATTCGTCAAACAGATATACAGCTGGTACTTCGTTGATAAAATCAAAGATTCTACCTAGCTTCTGACCTGTTTCTCCCATGAACTTGGTCACAACTTTTTCAGTTCGCACAACAAAGAATGGCAAATTGAATTCTTTTGCAAGGGCACTGGCTGTCATCGTCTTTCCTGTTCCCGATGCTCCATACAATAGGAGCTTTCGGCGATTTGCCAATCCGTACTTACTTAGGGTTTCTTTCTTTAGATATTCTTTGATGACTCTGTCCAGTTTCTCTTTCAACTCCTGACTGAGTACCAGACTTGTCATGTCATCATAGGTATCTACTTGCAGCAGCAAGTCATCTATATCCTTGTTTTTAGACACCAAACGTACCGTACCCAAGGATGTTTTCTTTTGGTTGAGCAATTCTTGTATGGTACGTGCTACTATGGCATGACCACTCCTTGCCTCCACAGCGGAAATCTGCAGGGCAACCTTTCTGAATTGCGTATCATCGTTGTTCAGATGATTTCGTATCAGAGATAATATTTGATCAGCTGTAGCCATTTTTCTGTTTATTTACATTTTTTGCTATGCAAAAATATGATTTTTTTTCCAGATTCACGAATTTTCACCTTGCAATAGACGTATATTTACGTTTTTTTATTACGTTTGTCGCAATTTTATTACAAATATGCGTATTTTTCATCTGCCACACTCATATTCCCGGCAGTTTTTTCTTTTTCTCATAAATTGTGAGTACTTTTGCAGAAGATTTACAAGTGGGATCCTCAATTACAGGCAAGACGAATCTACAAACATAAATAAGAGAGATGGGAAAAAGAAGATTATACATATTTCTCCATCAGCACAAAGGTGATGAATCCCAGGAGAAGAGCGTAAGTGGCTTGCTTCTGAAAGCCATGGGCATGGGTTTCGGGAATCATCTCATCGCTCGTTACATAGAGCATGGCACCACCGGCAAAGCCCAACATCACGGGGAGGAAGGTGGAAGAGGCTGAACCCAAACCGAAACCTAACAGAATGCCTACCACTTCGAGCAGGGCAATGAAGATGGAAATGAAGAAGGTGCGGACTGCTGTAACACCAGCCATCATTAAAGGAGCAATAATCACCATACCCTCAGGGATGTTCTGCAGGGCGATACCGAAGGATACCCCCCACTCCGTTGCTCCCTCTGCCGAACAGACACTCACTCCAGCAGCCATGCCTTCGGGCAGTTTATGTAGGGCTATCGCCATCACGAAGAGCATCACCTGACTGAGTCGGGCATTATTGCGATGCTCCTCGGGGTCTAGTCCCGTGATATGATGAAGATGGGGAGTTACCAGATCCAGCACATTCAGAAACAAGGCTCCTGCCATCACGCCGATTACTACCAGCCACCAAAGACTGGTCTGTTCGAAGGCTGGCACTATCAGTCCCAACGTGGAAGCTGCCAACATGATTCCGGCACAATATCCCAATACGGCGTCGTTCCATTTATGAGGCAACTCCTTGACGAAGAATCCCAAAATGGCACCTATAATCGTGGCACCGCAAAGTCCGGCAGCACTAATCAATACGTTTGTCATAATCAATAAAATATATCGAAGTTATCCAGTTAAACACATGAAGATGCAGATACATCATAGAAGAAAAAAAGCATGGACAACCCTCACAGTCATCCATGCCCATCTATTTCGTATCTGATCTATTCAGTTATTATTAATTATATTTTGTTATGGTGAAATTGGTGTTTTCCAATTTCACATCATCATTCCTATTTCAACTTCGTATAACCGTAAGCTGCGCTATTGCCCAACTGCTCTTCGATGCGGATAAGCTGGTTGTACTTAGCCATACGGTCGGTACGGCTCATAGAACCTGTCTTAATCTGACCAGAGTTTGTTGCTACGGCAATATCAGCAATTGTTGTATCCTCGGTTTCACCAGAACGATGGGAAGTAACGGTGGTGTAACCATGACGGTGAGCCATCTCGATAGCATCCAGTGTCTCGGTAAGAGAACCAATCTGGTTCACCTTGATGAGGATAGAGTTGGCAGCACCCATCTTGATGCCCTTCTCCAGGAACTTCACGTTGGTAACAAAGAGGTCGTCACCTACCAACTGGCAACGATCGCCGATGGCAGCAGTCAACTTCACCCAGTTGTCCCAATCGTTCTCGTCAAGGCCATCCTCGATTGAATCGATAGGATATTTGGTAATCAATTCTTCCAGGAACTTGATCTGCTCAGCAGCAGTCAGTTTCTTACCATTAGGATCCTTCTTCTTGCCATCCTTCAACTGGCGATAATCGTAGTACCACTCACCATTTTCCTGAACGGCAAACTCGCTGGCAGCACAGTCCATGGCAATCTTCACGTCCTTTCCTGGCTCATAACCGGCATCCTTGATAGCCTGGCAGATGCTGTCGAGCGCATCCTCTATACCATCGAGTGCAGGAGCAAAACCGCCCTCATCACCTACGGCAGTAGAAAGACCGCGGCTTTTCAGGAGCTTAGCCAAAGCATGGAACACCTCAGCACCCATACGGATAGCCTCCTTCTCGGAAGGAGCACCCACAGGACGGATCATAAATTCCTGAAAGGCGATAGGCGCATCAGAGTGAGCACCACCATTGATGATATTCATCATAGGAACAGGAAGAGTGTAAGTATTGCAACCGCCAATGTAGCGATACAATGGGATGTGGAGATACTCAGCAGCAGCATGAGCCACAGCCAAAGAAACACCGAGGATGGCGTTGGCACCCAGATTAGACTTGGTCTTGGTACCGTCGAGTTCCAACATCTTATAATCGATGGCACGCTGCTCCAAGGCAGAAAAACCTACCAAAGCCGGAGCAATCACCTGATTCACGTTCTCTACTGCCTTCAAGACACCCTTGCCGCCATAGCGGTTCTTGTCGCCATCACGAAGTTCCAGCGCCTCGTTCTCACCAGTAGATGCACCAGAAGGAACTGATACACGACCAATGATACCTGACTTCAAAGAAACTTCAACCTCTACAGTAGGGTTGCCACGAGAATCCAAGATTTCTCTTGCATGAACATTTTCGATAATCATAATACTATAATACTTTTAATTACGTTAAACATTTTTTCCGAGTGCAAATTTAGGTATTATCTGACAAATCTCCAAATTTCGGGCATCATCAAAAGTAGGTATCGCCCGAAAATACCTACATATAGGTAAGGAGAGGCATGGAAATTTGAGATGCTACCAAATTGTCATTTTATTTTAATTTTATCAATCAGTCCTTCGAAATCCTCCTTTTGCATAGCACCCATCTGCACAGATGGTTTGCCTTTCACGGGGATGAAGAGGAAGGTAGGGATGCTGCTGATACCGAAAACAGAAGCAAGTTCGGACTCCTGGTCGATATCCACCTTATAGAAATCTATCTTGCCGGCATATTTCCCGGCGAGAGATTCCACTACGGGAGCCATCATCTTGCAAGGACCACACCAGGTGGTATAGAAATCGATGACGGCAGGACGGGAACCGGCGAATACCCACTCATCCGGATGAGCCTCGTAATCCATAATCTTTTTTCTGAAATCAGATGTGGTGAGATATTGCACCTTGGCAGTTTCAGTTTTCTCAGACTTCTCTTCAGACGTTTGAGAAGAAACAGCAGGTGCTTTCCTGTTCTGGGAACAAGAAACCAGAAATGGTAGAAATAAAACAGCTGCTAATATGATTTTCTTCATAGTTTTTCGTTGTTTTAATTTGAGAGGGTGTGCCATTAGTCTATTACACACCCTCTTATTACAATTAATCACTAATAAATAATCACTATTCACTAATCACTACTCCTAATCCTTCAAAGAATAAGTAACGGTAGTAACAACCCTTACCTTTTTTATATATGGGGTATTGGAATCGCGGTCTTCGATAGAGAACTGGCCCTGGTCGGCATTCATAATCTTGTCTATCTTACTCTTGCTGTTCTCAGCAAACTGGGCAGCAGTCTGCTCAGCATTCTCTATCGCTTCCTGCATCATTTTAGGTTTCATCTGACGGAAGGCAACATACTCATACTTCACCGGATTCTCGTAACCACCATCCACAATGGCAACCCCCTTCTGAAGCAAATCACCCTGACGGGCAATGATACTGCGAACCAGTTTCACATTCTTGGATGTAACCGTGATGATGGAAGTAATGTTATAACGATACCCCTGGCGGTTTTCGCCATATCGTTCAGCATTGAGGTCGATGACCACAGGCGCATTCACATTGATTTCATTAGCCTTAACACCATTCTCCACCAGGAAGTTTCTGATGGTTCTCGTGGTGGCATTGATTTTTTGATAGAGTTCAGGCAGGTCATTGCCTATTTCCTTGGAAACGATAGGCCACGTCACCTTATCAGCCTCCACCTCCTTTTCGGCAAGGCCTTTCACTACAACCTTTCGATCATTACTAATCACACTTTCAAGTCCCGACTTGATACAAAATCCAAGCACGATGATGCCGATGGTTAAAATCACGGCTTGCTTAATACCAGAATTGATGTTCATAATTAGTCCTCCATTATTAAGTTGTTAAAATTGAATTTCCATTCTATCTCAGATTGAGTTGCAATTTGAGTTTTCAAAGATACAATAAAAATATAGAAAAACGACACTTTATAATGATAAAATATGCTAAAACAGCCCATATCAACCCATAAGCACCATTTTTCTGCCCAAAAGCTTGCATATATTACCAAAAAAAACTATCTTTGCAAAAGATAGGCTGCACCTCAGCAAAATATTTCTAACCCCAAAACAATAAAATGGATTACAACATGATTGGGACCGCATGGTCGTTACTGCCTCCTATCGTCGCCATTGCTCTGGCGCTGAAGACGAAGGAGGTCTATTCTTCTCTTTTTATCGGTATCATACTGGGTGCCGTTCAATATTGTATTTCGATGGGAACAGGTTTCGACGGATTCCTCGTTCACCTGACAAACCACACTGTAGGTGAAGGCGATGATGCCAAGGCATACGGTTTGATACATTGCCTTTCCGACCCATGGAATGTGGGCATTCTAGTATTCCTGGTGGTATTAGGCAGCATCGTTTCACTGATGAACAAGGCGGGTGGTTCAGCTGCTTTCGGCCGTTGGGCTTCCAAGCACGTACACTCGAAGGTTGGCGTACAGATTGCTACCATCCTGCTCGGCATTCTGATATTCATCGACGATTACTTCAACTGCCTTACGGTGGGTTCGGTAATGCGTCCTATCGCAGTGCGCAACGGTGTTACCAAGGAGAAGCTGGCTTATCTCATCGATTCTACAGCCGCTCCGGTCTGCATCATCTCCCCTATCTCGAGTTGGGCAGCTGCGGTATCGGGCTTCGTATCAGGAGGTGAGAACGGACTGGCACTTTTCTGCAAGGCGATACCTTTTAATTTCTACGCATTCTTTACCATCCTCTTTATGTTTGGCATCGTGATACTGGGCTTCGACTTCAAGGCGATGAGTAAGTATGATGCGAGACTGAAGGAATGGTACGAACGAACCAATGGCGGGAAACTCGATGAAGTGAGCGATACCAAACTGCAGATTGTTGAGCATGGTGTGGGAGCCAAACAGGAAGAGGATTCCAAGAACAAGGGAACCGTGAGCGACCTGGTGATACCAATCATCATGCTGATTATCTTCTGCATGGCGGGCATGGTATATTCGGGCGGATTCTTCGATGCCGATAATGCCAACTATCTCAACTTTGTAGATGCCTTTGCTGCGAGCAATGCCTCTGTGGGCTTGGTAATCGGTTCATTGGCTGCCCTGATTCTTACCATCATGATGTTTACCATTCGCAAGACCTTGCCTTTCGACGAAGCGATGAGTAGTCTCATCAAGGGTTTTGAGGCGATGGTACCAGCCATTCTGATTCTTACTTTGGCATGGACGCTGAAGAGTATGACCGACTCGCTGGGTGCGGCAGAATATGTATCATCGGTTGTAGCGAGCAGTGCCTCAGAACTTCAGATGCTTCTTCCGGGCATCATCTTCCTGGTAGCAGGCTTCCTGGCATTTGCAACGGGTACCTCCTGGGGAACCTTCGGTATTCTGATTCCTATCTGCATCGCCGTATTCCCTGGTGCTGATCCTTTGCGCATCATCTCTATCTCGGCATGTATGGCTGGAGCGGTATGTGGCGACCATATCTCTCCTATCAGCGATACCACCATCATGGCGAGTGCGGGAGCGGAATGCAAGCATGTACATCATGTATCATCACAGTTGCCTTACGCCCTGACTGTAGCCTGTGTGAGTTTCCTCACCTTCGTTGTAGCGGGATTCACTCATACGCTGGGTATGGTAACGAGTGCCATCATCTCGTGGATATTCGGTGTTGCCATGCTTGGTTTTGCTTTATTTTATTTAAATAAGCGCCAAAAAGGTAAATAGTTCTTAATTTATTTGTATATTTGAAATATTTTCAATATATTTGCAAAAGAATTTAATAAAGAACATATTAATAACTTAATACAGAATACATTATGAAGGAATTAAAAGGAACAAAGACAGAGAAGAACCTCCAGGAGGCTTTCGCTGGTGAGTCACAGGCTCGTAACAAATATACCTATTTTGCAAGCAAAGCAAAGAAAGACGGTTTTGTACAGATAGCTAATATCTTTGAGGAGACAGCTGCTAACGAGAAGGAGCACGCTAAGTTGTGGTTCAAGTATCTGGAGGGCGGTGCTATCCAGGATACAGAGAAGAACCTGGAAGCTGCTGCCAATGGTGAGCACGATGAGTGGACCGATATGTATCCACGCATGGCAAAGGAGGCTCGCGAAGAGGGTTTCGAGGAGATTGCTGCTAAGTTTGAGATGGTTGCTGAAATCGAGAAGCACCACGAGGAGCGTTATCGCAAGCTCTTGAAGAACGTACAGGACAAGCTCGTCTTCTCTCGTGACGGCGACTGCATCTGGCAGTGCTCTAACTGCGGACATATCGTAGTAGGCAAGAAGGCTCCTGAGGTTTGCCCAGTCTGCAACCACCCACAGAGCTACTTCCAGATTGAAGCACAGAATTACTAATTCTTGCTTGAGACGAAATATCTAACAGAACATATATAAATAAGAGAGGGTGTGTCATGGCCTTATGACACACCCTCTTTTTTATGATTTAGCTTGAACCATTTCCAACATGATTTCTATCAACCTTGGAACACCATACTGTTCTACCTCGTCCTCTTTCACCCAGATATAATCATCAGGGAGCAGGGGGCGGGTTTCTGTTTCCTGCAGATAGAAGTCGGCAAGGAGGATGCGATGGGTAAGTACATGCTTCACATCCTTAGCCAGGAGAAGAGGATTATGGACAAAGGCAGGCAGTTGCGGAGCATCTGATGCGTTATATAGTTCCCACAATCCTTGCCAGATATCACCCTCACCGCGACGGTGGATAGCCACTTCGCCTTTACACCTTATATATATATAGGAGAGATGGCGCGTTTTCACCTTCAGTGTCTTGTTCTTCACCGGCAACTCCTCTACCCTTCCTGTTCTCAACGCCTCACAGATTTCGGCAAGCGGACAGACAAGACATTTTGGAGATTGAGGAGTGCACTGGATAGCTCCGAAATCCATCATACCCTGGTTATAGGCAGCAACAGGCGATAATGCTGTATCAGAAAGTTGCTGAGCAGACGAAGCAGGCAAGAGTGATTGAGCCAACGCAGCAAACTCTTTTTTTCCCTGCGTTGAGTTGATAGGAGTATCTATTCCGAAGTAACGTGAAAGAACCCGGTACACATTGCCATCTACTACTGCCGCCGGAATATCAAAGGCAAAAGAACCGATGGCTGCTGCAGTATAATCGCCCACCCCTTTCAGGGCTTTGATACCTTCAAGTGTATCAGGGAAATGACCGAGCTCTACTATCTGTCTGGCAGCAGTATGAAGGTTGCGGGCTCGCGAGTAATACCCCAATCCCTGCCAGAGTTTCAAGACATCATCCTCGCTGGCAGCAGCCAAGTCTTCAACCTTGGGATAGGTCTTCATGAACCGCTCCCAATATTCCCATCCCTGTGCGATGCGGGTTTGCTGAAGGATGATTTCGCTCAGCCAGATGGCATAAGGATCCTTGGTTTCGCGCCAAGGCAATTCCCTACCATTCTCACGAAACCAATGGATAATGACAGCCGAAAAACTATTCATAAAATTCAATGTTCAAATCTCAATGTTCAAAGTAATCACTGTTCCGGATATTGCTCGTAAATCTTCAGACCGAACTCATTCGCCAAGGCATAGGCATGCTCCATGATATCGGCGAGAATGTGCTCGTAATTCACCCATACCTTATCCTTAATGAAGAAATAGAACTCGATAGGGAGACCGCATTGCGTGGCTTCCATGTGGCGCACCATCAATGTGAGATCGGTATTGACCTCCGGACGCTGGCGCAGATACTTCTCCATGAATTTACGGTAAAGCTGGAGATTGGTAGGGGCAAGGGCTGCAGGATTCTTTAAATCCTCAATATCCTTCCCTTCTTGTATATCTTTATCTATCGCCTTCTGCAACGACTCCTTCAACTTAAACGAATCTTCGGTGGCGAAATGCTTGGCAAGCAGATTACGTTTTAATGTCTCATCCACCAGACGGACACTACGGAAATCGAAGTAAACCACGCGCTTCACTCTTCGTCCACCACTCTTCTGCATACCAATCCAGTTCTGGAACGAACCATTCACCAGGGTAATAGGCGAAATGGTAACGATGGTGTTATCAAAGTTGCGCACCTTCACGGTCGTGAGTGACATATCCTCAACGATACCATTGGCATCCACCGACTTCACCGTAATCCAGTCGCCCTTATGCAACATATCATTGCTGGTAAGACGCACACCAGCCGCCAATCCCGTGATGGTATCCTTAAAGACCAGCATCAGGACTGCCGAGGTAGCACCCAAACCGGCAAAGAGGGTCATCGGGTTCTTGCCCAACAGGATGGCAACCACCACCACGCCAGCCACAAAGAGCATCAATACCTTGAGAACACCGCAGAAAGTATGGAAATACTGCTGAGCCGACGAGCGTCGTTCCTGAGAATCCTCCAATCCTTTGAAAGACCCGATGAAGACCAGAGCCGTACGCACCGACATCACCACGATATAGATGCCCGTAACCCGCTCCAATATCTCCTTGAATATCGGATACTCCAGATAAATCAGCGGCATGAGCGACCATATCACCACAGCCGGCACAATATGGCAAGCCGAGGTGAGCACCTTCTTGTTCAGCAGAATATCATCCCAAGCTATAACCGTCTTATCAGTAATCTTACTGATGAGCGGAACCAGTATCTTGCGACACAGGAAATCGCTCAATATTGCCAAGAGGATGGCAGTAATGGTGAGCAAGATATGGCGCAGCATCGGCACGAAATCACCAGTGACTCCTGCCCATGTTATCATTTCATCTACAAACTTACGAATTTCCTCCATAAAACTATTAACTATCAACTATAAACTATCAACTAACGCTCACGGTTGGCAAAGCAAAGTACATACTTTATCTGCAAAGTGTCTGGCATTATTGCCATGCATGATACCATTGTTAATGATGGCGAAACAGAGTTCATGACCATTGGCTGCGGTACAGTAACCCGCCAATGAGATGATGCCCGTCAGCGTACCCGTCTTCGCTTTCACATTGCCATGCACAAAACTGTTTTTCATACGCTTTTTCAAGGTACCGTCAACCCCACCGATAGGCAGCGAATGCTTCAGATGGTCCATGATATTACCGTTAAGATAAGCATAACGCAGCAGTTTCACCTCCAGTTCGGCACTGAGATAATTATAGAGCGAAAGTCCCGAGCCGTCAGCCAGTTTATATCTTGCCGGATCGAGTCCTATCTTACGGATAAGCTGTCTTTCCACATTCCGGGCACTCTTGGCACTCGCCCATTTATTTCCCGTAGAAGCCGCAATCTGATAATACATGCTCTCGGCATAGAGATTATCACTCTCCTTCATCATCTTGTGCAGAATCTGATCCATCGTATGGAATCGGGTACAGACCGTAAAGGCACTCGCAGGGCAAGTCTTCTCTGAAGCCCCAAAGCAGGAATATTCGATGCCCTCCTCACGGAGCTTGGCAAGAAACTTATCCATAAAGATATCCTTGCGCTGGAACACCAGTGGCGAAAGCACCGGATTGTCATCATCCCAGCACCAGCCTTCACCCAACAGGTCGGCATCCTTCAAAGAGCGGTCGGCATAGATGCTGCCACGGATGGTGTCAACACCCATATCCTTCAGACTATTGACAAATGCCGACATATCATCGCTGTTGAAACGGGGATCCATGCCGCCTATACAATAGACATCACCCGTCAACACCCCATTCTCAATGGTACCGGTATATTTCAGAGTGGTTTTAAACTGGTAAGAACCGCCCAACTTATCGAGCGCCGTAATGGCAGTCAGGAGCTTCATCGTACTTGCCGGACGCATCAGCTGTCGTTCATTTCTCTGATAGATACAAGAGTCAGCAGACAGGTCCCAGACCATCAGTCCTACCTGTGATGTTTCGAACATCTTGCTCTCAAGGAGTTTATCAATACCCACCTTCACCGATTCGGGCCAAGGCAATTCCTGAGTCAGCGTATCCGCTGTCAGGGAATCAACGAGTGTAGAATCGGAAACATCCTTCTCATCAACCGTTTCTATTTCCTCATCTTCAATCACATTCTGGGCCTGCACCGGTACAGAGATCCATACCATCATCAGACCCAACAGCATATATATTATCTTTTTCATCACAATCAGTTCACCGGAACATAAAAGAAATTATTTATTTTTGATTCTCTCCATAAACGCCTCTTCATTATCCGGCTGAACGGTCACAATATTCTTATGTCCGTATTCGATGACCACACAATGGTCTAATCCGAAGAAAGTCTTGGCTATGTGTACATCAATGACATCACATAGCGGCACATTTCTGTTGGAAGAGAACCTGCCCTCATTGATGATGAGATATTCCATCTCCTCATCCAGGTCTATCGGTTTTACCATCTTGAAGGTATAGGTTGTATTCAGTATGCGCTCAATCATGCCCACGATGATGATAGCCACAAAGATGCCGATGATAGCCAGTTTGACCCAGAAGAAGTAGAGAGCCAGAATTGCAAACACCGCCACACCGATACGTGCCGTCAGCGTAAAGCGCTTATGAAAAGTTCTATCTGCCATAACTTTGATTTATTACCTTATATTATTGTCGTTTTTACGACCGTTTGATAGTCTAAAAGACTATATAACCTTAAATTTCGCTGCAAAATTACAAAAAATCCCTCTCTTATTACTCATTTTAAAGATTAATTATTACTTTTGCAACGAATTAAGAATTAATTCTGAGAGAATGGGGTTGTTTTATAGATAAAAACACCTGTTCTTAATATTGAAATTAGATAAGAATAAACTCAATGGTTTATAAGTATGATTTTCTGATTATCGGCTCAGGAGTTGCCGGTATGAGTTACGCCCTGAAAGTAGCCAGAGCGCATAAAGGTAAGGTGTGTATGATTTGCAAGACCTCGCTCGACGAGGCTAACACGTCATTCGCACAAGGTGGTGTGGCGTCAGTTACCAACTTGGAAGTGGATAACTTCGACAAGCACATACAGGATACTATGATTGCTGGTGATTATATCAGCGATTATAAAGCAGTGAAGCAGGTTGTCACTATGGCACCGGAGCAGATCAAGGAGCTCGTGCAGTGGGGCGTCAACTTCGATAAGCAGCAGGACGGCAAGTTCGACCTACACCGTGAGGGCGGTCACAGCGAGTTCCGCATCCTTCATCATGCAGATGATACGGGTGCAGAAATCCAGCGCGGTCTGATGGAGGCTGTGCGCAACTGTCCGGATATCGATATCAAGGAAAATCATTTCGCCGTGGAGATTATCACTCAGCACCACTTGGGTGCCCGTGTTACCCGCCGCACTCCTTATATCAACTGTTACGGTGCATACGTATTGAATCCTGATACCCAGAAGGTAGATACCTATCTGAGTAAGGTTACCGTGATGTGTACCGGTGGATGTGGTGCCGTTTATCAGACTACCACCAACCCTGTGATTGCCACTGGCGATGGTGAGGCGATGGTATACCGTGCCAAGGGAACTGTAGCCGACATGGAGTTTGTCCAGTTCCACCCAACCGCTCTTTATCATCCGGGCGAAACCCATCCTGCCTTCCTCATCACCGAGGCTATGCGTGGTTATGGCGGCATCTTGCGTCTGCCTAACGGCGAAAGTTTCATGGAGAAATATGATAAGCGATTGAGTCTGGCTCCTCGTGACATCGTGGCTCGTGCCATCGATAAGGAGATGAAGATTCACGGATTGGATCATGTCTGTCTCGATGTAACCCATAAGAATCCAGAGGAGACCAAGCGTCACTTCCCTAATATCTACGCCAAGTGTCTGAGCATCGGCATCGACATCACCAAGGAGTATATCCCTGTTCGTCCTGCCGCTCACTATATGTGTGGTGGTATCAAGGTTGATTTGAACGGCTGTTCAAGCATCAACCGTCTCTATGCTCTGGGCGAGTGTTCATGCACCGGTCTGCATGGCGGCAACCGTCTTGCCAGCAACTCGCTCATCGAGGCTGTGGTTTATGCCGAGACTGCTGCCAAGCACAGTATTGAACATGTAGATGAGTACGACTTCAACGAGAAGGTACCAGCATGGAACGATGAAGGTACTTTGACCAACGAAGAGAAGGTGCTGATTACACAGAGCGTGAAAGAGGTTGGCGAATGCATGAGCAACTATGTAGGTATCGTGCGCAGTGACCTCCGTCTGAAACGAGCATGGGACCGTCTCGATCTTCTCTACGAAGAGACAGAAAACCTCTTCAAGCGTGTAAAGGTAAGCAAGGAACTCTGCGAGCTCCGCAACATGATTAACGTGGGTTATCTCATCACCCGCATGGCGATAGAACGCAAGGAGAGCCGTGGTCTCCACTATACCATCGACTATCCTGTTCATGCTTACGACAAGAAGTAATCAAGAATTATCAGAATATTAAAAAGCTCGGATGCTTGTGATGCATCCGAGCTTTTTTTTATTTTCAAGAATTTGAGAATTAGAGAATTTTTCTTTCTACCTATTGGTTCTAGTGAATTTTCTTTTTATCTCGTCAGCGAGAACTTGATGCTCAGGCCGAAATCCTGTGTGGTGGTAGGATAACTGCTGCTCGACAGGAGCGGGGTGTTGGTCTGACGGTCATAATAGAAACTCATGGTAAGGAGTTTGCTGAAGGTATAATCGGCAGAGAAACTCAGTTTCAGAGCATTGTTGCCGCTGCTGGCACTGCTTACCATTGAGGCTATATCACGAACGATGGCTGCCTGCTTGCGGAAACTGAAGTCAAGACGTAGATTTAGGTCATGGTTGGTACCATTCTGAACCGTCTTGGTGGTCGACGCATTCTTATTGGCTGCATTCTTGTTGCCGCCCTTCGACTTGGAACGGGAGGCCTTGGCGCCCCAACCGAAAACATCGAAGTTGTTGATGCGGTAACCCATACCGATTACCCAGTCCTTACTCAATGCCTCGTTCAGCTGCACACTCGTCATACTGAGGTTCAATACACGGGTCTGGCGATATTCTGCCTTCACCGTCATATTATTGTTGAATGTGACATCCATACCCAATAATGGCGAGAACGACTCGTTGATACTTACCTGCGAAATGTTGAACATGCTACTTGGAGATGGATTGCCCGTAGTGGCATCACTCACGAAGCCGAGACCGTTCATATACTCCTGGAAAGTGCTGTAACTGTTGTAGCTGCCAACCGCAAAGACGCTTTTGTAAGAGTGGTTGATGTTGACACTCTTGAAGTGCTCGTTGAACCAAGGCAGACGTCCCAGTCCGCTGTAACGGATGGTCCAGTTTGGCAACATCCGGCTCAATGCCGGGAATACCGAAAGCGAATTGCCACCCATCGAGGTATAAGCCTTGAGGAAGGCAGGAATCATGACATCGCTGCTATACTGGTTGACCGGCGTGCGGGAAGCATCAAACTTGCCGCCAGCCAGAGCCGAACCTGTCGGATAAACGGTACCTGCATACTGCGCCTCTACCCTATCTCTGAAACCAGCCAGCGAGTTGACAAACTTCTCGAAGGTCTTGCTGCGATAACCCGAATTGGCATTGCCCATTCCCTCGAAAGCCGACCCCAGCGAGATGGTAGTCATCTGGAAGGCTCCACTCTGGGTAGTTGGCGTTCCTTCATACATATACTGTATGCTCTTCTGCGTGGTCTTGGTACGTGTGGCTGAGAGATCAATCTTGAAATCCTTGATAGGCTCCAGGGTGGCACGCAACGTAAGATTATCCGTTCTGCTGGTAGTAGCAGGTGTTGCGATACTGTCGTTGCAGAGCAGCCAGTCGTTGTTTCTAGCCTTCTCGATATAATCGTCGCCAACCATACCGAAGGCGAAGTCAAGACCCGGTGCCATCTGTCCCACCTTCTTCTGTCCGAAGGCATCACCCACACTAGGCAAGAAGCCCGGCAGGGTGAGCTGATAGCTGCTGCGATAGTTGATGCTCACATTGCGCACCATCATTGCCAGGCGACTAGCCAACTGCAATCCCTTATACCATTTCTTATCATCAAGCGGTTCCTTAGCCAGTACGGAGAGTTTCACCTTCATGGCAGTATCTACCTTTGAGATGATTCTGATCTGGTTATTATCCACCTTTTTATATTTAAGCGGGAATACCTTGCCGTCTTCCGTCTTGGCATTCACAATCAGTCGCTTGGTATTTTTGCCGTGGCGTATCTTGAATGTGGTATCAGGCAGGAGGGTGATTTCCCGTTCGAAGGCACGCTTGTTCTTAGGCAGCGCCTTCTTCGGATCAGCCGCCTGTTCCTTTGCTTCCTGCTTCTTTTTCTTTTTTTCCTGCTTCTTGCGCTGCATCTGTGCCCTACTCTGGGTACGGTCAAACTTATCGTTTACCTTCTTCAGGAAAGGCACATGGTTGTAGAGTTTCACCAGGTTGAAGTTTCCGTTCAATGTCAGTTCGCGCTGGGTATTGATGGTATTTCCATACGAGTTGCCCTCCTCATCCTCTGTACCGCGCTCCCAAGAATAGTTGGCATTGTAAGAGGCATCGCTGTTCACCCAGTCGAAGACAGGCAGCAGATTGAGAGGCAACCTATAAGATGCCTGGAAATTCTGACTATAGTCGAGCGGTGCACCCCAGTGGCGGATGCTGGTCCATACGGAGTCCTTCCAGGCATGATACTGGTCGGCATAAAGATCCTTGTTGACCGGTGTATAAGGTTCCTCTATCTGTGCATGGGTAGCACTCTGGAAGTTCATGTGCAGGTTCTTGGTCAGATCCCAGTTGATGGAGAACTCACGGTTCCAAAGGAACTGTTCACTGAAAGTGAGCGGCAACTTGGAGTCTACTCCGGCAGATCCACTCATCAGGGTTTCCATATCGCGCTCCTGCAACTCGTAGTAGTCGCGCGTCATCTCGGTATTGAAGGCTATGTTCTGCGGCAGCCAGTTCAGTCCGAAACGTTTCAGTATGTCGAGCCACTTACTCTTGTTCTTCAGTCCCTTGAATGGTTCCCATGCCTTATAAACCGGGCTCCACGAATAATCCAGGGCTCCTCGCCAGTTGTCCTTGCGCTCATACATCGTCGTTTCACCCGTAGTATACTGATGCTGATGACTGTAGGTGAATGAGAAGTTGGCTGGATCGTATGGCATCGGATGGCGCTTGGTAGCTATACCCACCCGGGCATTCGAGATGGAGAAGTTGGTCTGCGTAATCTTAGTGGCAGCGATATTCTCGATAGAATCGCGCTCGTGCTTAGAGCCGGCAGCATCGAGGGCATCCTTCAACTCCATATCGGTATCCAGCGGATTATACTTAGGAGTGGTCTTCTCCTTGGTAACACTATAATATAAAGGTATGCTCACCTTCGCCTTGTCAGGGAAGAACTTACCCATTTCGAGCGATGTGGTCACACTGTAGGTACCGTAATTATCGGTAGTGCGACTTGCCACGCCATCTTCCAGACCGCCGAATCCCTCGCTGATGTATCTGCCGGTGGCATTTACGCTACCCAGATCGGAGAGTTGTACGTTGAGGTTGGCATTGGCAGCCCAACCACCCGAATTATTATGTTCCTTGAGTCGGAGTTCGTTTATCCATACCTCACCACTCTTGATGTCGGCAGAATTGTTTCTCACACCCAGCATCATGGTCTTCACTTCGCCGAGACTCGGATTACCCACGATGGTAATCTTGTTCTGCGGATGTTCTGCATCCATCATGGAATAAGGAGCGAGATAAGAAGCCACACCCTGTGCCTTCGCCTTGTTGCGGTTTTTCTTCAATGCCGTAAAGACACTCAGCGGCACATCGAGCATATTCACCTCAGGCCATACCGCCTTACAGTCGGCAAGCACATAGCGGTTGTAGTTGGAGCGTGGCTCGGTGAGTTTCAGTGGGATTTCATACTCGTAGTAATTGTTCTTATAATCACTACCCAGACGGATGAAGACTGAGAGATCACCATCCTGCAGACGGGTGGTATTCTGCTCCAGGGCATTGGCATGGGCAAACATCTGGATGCGCTTGTACTGGCGCAGATCAAGGGTAGAATTCTTGTAAACCGCCTTCGCCTCGCCTGTGCTCATATTCTTGACCACCAGACTCAACGCTTGCTCGTTCGCCTCAACCAACTGAGGCTGACTAGGATCCTGTTCGCGCTTGATACCCGGAGGCAAGACATAGTTGACCGGTGTCTTCTCGCCGTTCTCTTCCAGACTCACACTGCTTGCATCGAGGGTTCCGCCACTGGCTGCGCCGAGCGGCTGATCATAGGTACGCCACTTGCCCATCACGAGGTCGAAGGTACCGAAACGCAGCACGATAGGTTTCTTGAAACCGGTGAGGAACATACGCATGAAGCGGATGCTGGAGAAATCGTTGATGTTGCCCTGACGGCTCTCAAACTCATCGATAGGTATGCGGAACTGATACCAGGTAACGGTAGACTTGGTATTATCACGCCAGGTCTGGCTGTATTCACGCTTATCTACAATATGATTATTACCCACCACGAGATCTTCCGGACGGATGCTGACACGGTACTGGAAGTATTTCTCATATTCGTTGAGCGTATAATCCTGGTTGATATCCTCGACATCCGGCGTTGACTTATAAGAAGTATCATAGCTCTCAGAACGGCTGTCGCTGTCAGGCGAGTTGCCCTGAGGATTGTTGATATACTTATATCGCTGCAAGATAGGAGCGCGCATCTCATCCCAGTCGGAACCGCGGAAATAGTGGTAGTCATCACGTGCCGGATCGGCAAAGATGCTGTCGAACACCGCCTGGTTCACCTTACCCTGAATCTGGTCGAGATAAGCACTCTTGTAGAATTCCTGCTCCTCGGCATCAGTCAGTCCGTTGAAACCCACATCCTGCAAGGCTCTGCTGCCACTGGTGGTAGCAAAGGCATAGGTCACGGTGCTCTGGGTAGGAATCTTACCCCACTGGGTATAGGTGTAGCTCTTGCTGCCATCTACCGGCATGCCACTCTCATAGAATTTCTTGCCATCACGCAGGATATCCTCGCTCACCTCGCCCAGGTTGATGTAGAAATCGCCACCATAATCGGCAGCATCAGCCTCTTCGCGGGAATAGATGAACGGATCGAGCATCCAGAACTCGATGTATTCGATGTTTGCCTGCTCGAAATCGTTGGTATCCAGTTTACGCATCATTCCGCCCCAGTTGCGCTGCGGATTCTGCAGGGTTCCGTCAGCCTGCAAATCTGTTACATTGAAGTTGTATGGTCCCGGCTCACTTGGATAGTAAGCCAGATTGAGTACATTCAGGGTATTGGTAGCGCCCTGATAACTGCTCTGGTCGCGCAATGGGAAGAGCTCCTTGGTATAGACCTCGCGGACATAATGGTTACTCAACTGCTTGAGGTCGCCCTTGATATGTCCCGGAGTGAGCGAACTTCCACGGCGGGTGAACAGCGGATCGATGGTATACCAGGCTAGGCGCGAACGGTGGAAACCGCTGCCCAGACCGGTCTTATCGCTGTAATCGTCCTTGAAATTGAGCGAAGGCACACTGGATATAAACCAGGAGGTAGGAGTCGTTACATCGATGGTGGTCTTCGTACCCTCGAAGTCATCGATATAAGATGCATTGTCCTGTGTGCCACCTGCCTCACCGGCAATGAGCTGGGCAAATTCTCCTGTAAAGGATATCTGCGATGGCTGGGTGAGGTGCAGGAATGGTATCTTGTCAAGCACATTGGTGAGCCACTGACTCTCCTTGCGCCAGTTGAGATTGATGCCCCAAAGGGTGTTCTTCAGCGGTTCGGAGCCCATGGATACCTTGGTGGTAAGCGCCTGTTCGGAGAGGTGCTGGATAGTACCGCTCAACTGGAAGTTCTTGGTAAAATCATACTCCCAGTTCAGTCCGAACATCGTTTTTCGCGTTTGTCCGAAATCGGTATTACTCTCCAGAGAAACGTTGACAGCCGTACCGGCATCAATGATGCTCTGGTTCAGGATGGTCACCTCACCGGCACTGTAATCTACCGAATAGTCGGTGCCCTCTTTCAGGGTGATACCGCCTGCCGTAACGACCACCGAGCCCTGTGGCACATTGTAGGCATCGAGCGAGATGACATTGGCTGCAGAGCCCTTGAACTGTCCCACAATCTGATACTTGTTCTTTTCGGCTATCTGCTTGGCTACGGTCTTCGTACTGTCATAAAGTTCGGTAAAGGCATACTTTTCAGCCTTGTCGGCAGCCACGCCCCGCTTGACCAGATAATCACGCATATAACTGCCGAAAGGCTCTACCTTCGGAATGAACACGCGTCCGTTAGAGATGGTATAGCCTTCTACATAATCGAAATATCCATTACTGTGTGCCTTGTTGTTGTTATCCAGACGGTCGGCGCCCAGCACACGGATGATAGGCTGCTTCTTCACCTGCTGCTCAGGGATATAACTGAGATATACGCCGGTGGTATCGCTCTGGTATTTCACATCCAGGCGGAACTTCTCCTTCTCTATGGTAGAAGCCAGATAATAAACGTTCTTCATCATCAGCCCCCAGTTGCCCTGTCGCGGATTGTTACTGGTATTTTTGAGCGATTTCACGAAGAGTGCCTGCTTGGTATCGCTGAGATCGGATGCAAACTCGCCCACCTGATAGGTAACACCTCCCGATGTATACTCATAGGCTACAGCAAGTACCTGGTCGGTCTGCAGACTGGTTTTCAATGAGATATAACCCAAAGCGGTATTGACCGTATACTCAGAAGAATTGAGCAGACGGGCACTCTCCAGTTTCTCATAATCGGCTCCACCAACCAGTCCGCCTCCATCGAGAGTGGTTGCAGCCTGGTCGATGTCACGGGCAGCAGCATATTGGCTGTTCATCGCAGCATACTCAGTATTCGCCTGGTTAGAAGGCACCTGTCCGCTCGCCGTCCACATCGGGTTGCTCAGTTTCTGGTTCTCGCCCAGGTCGGTCAGGGCTACGATGTTTCGGGTATTGGTGGTATTGCCGGTTTTGTTGGTAACCCACACCTCCACACGGTTGATGGTGATGCCCGTGGTGAGATTAGGAAGTTTCTGCATCCAGGCATCATAATGATTTCTGAAATACTGGGAGAGGAAGAAGTGGCGGTTCTCCTCATAATCGGCTACATTCAACTCGAAAGGAGTGAGCTGTACACCGCCCCTGGTAGATACGCTCTTCGATGCACTTTTCTTCTGCGAAGCCACCATCTGCAGCTTGAGTTTGCCAAACTGCATATCGGTTCTAACACCAAACAGACTGCTGGCGCCTTTGATGAGCGAAGAGTTGGAAGGGAAGGAGACATTGCCCGCCTCAACGAGTTTGATGATTTCATCTTCCTTGCCGTCGTACTTCAGTTTCATGTTCTGTGCATCGAAATCGAAGGTGGCATCGGTGTTGTAATTCAGGTTCATGTTCACCTTATCGCCCACCTTTCCGTTGACGTTGAGATTGATTTTCTCATCAAAATCCATCATCGTCGTCTTTCGGTTTCGGATAGGCAACGAAGGATTGTCGATGCTCTTCTTGTTGATACCGAACTTAAGTTCGGCAGAACCCTGTGTCTTCACTCTGATGCCACCAGGACCGAAGATTTTCTCTGCAGGTCCCAAGTCGAAGTGCATATCTGAGAAATCGAACTTCTCCTTGCCTTTTGCCTGGAAGATTTCATCGTTCTGCTTGCGGAAGTAGCTGTTGCGCTGCTGCTGTTCGGTCCATGCAAGATACTCTTTCGGAGTGAGCATGATAGGAGCCGAAAGCCAGGTTGAGCCCATGCGGTTGCCGATGATATAGCGGTCGAGGGTATCGTTGTAGACTACCTGATATTGCAGATTATCAGGACGTTTCAGGTCGAGCGGACTCTGATAGAGGTCGCTCAGGGAGTAAGGTTGGGTGCGCTGAATCTGCCAGCGGGTATGCAGCAGCGAATCGGGAATGGTATCTTCATCGAGCTGCACGGGCTGGGCTGTGCTGATATGGTTTTTCTTTTTATCGTCCTGAAGTTGAGGCAAAGCTATCGCATAGCCGAAGGTTGCCACCATCAGCCAAGCCAATAGAAAAGATATGAATCTTTGCTTCTGTTTCATCGACAAAAAACTCCTAACTTATTTGATTTGCTTCAATGCCAGTTTCACAACCTGTTCTACCGGGAGATCAGGCTGTGCCTTGAGGATATCTACTACTACCTTGGCAGATGGTGCCGGCGAGAAGCCGAGCATGGTGAGGGCGCTTACCGCCTCATCCTTTACGTCATTGTTCACCATCACCACATTGCCTCCGCTGGCTGGCAGTTCGTCAGCAATGCCGAGGCTCACGATTTTATCTTTCAAGTCGATGATGATTCGCTGTGCAGTCTTCAGTCCGATACCCTTCACGGTTTTCAGCATCTTGTCGTTACCAGTAGAGATGATTTCGCAGAGTTCGCGTGGCGAGAGTGAAGAGAGAATCATACGGGCCGTATTTCCGCCTACTCCTGAAACGGTGATGAGGAGGCGGTAGAGTTCACGTTCCTGTTTGGTAGCAAAGCCGAAAAGGGTGAAAGAGTCATCTCTTCCACCAGCCACCAGCACTTCGTGAACATAGAGTTTCACTTCCTGTTTGCCCTGAATGGCAGTATATGTATTGAGCGATATATTGAGTCCGTAGCCCACCCCCGCAGTCTCAACAATAGCCAGTGCAGGTGTCAGCTCTGTCAGATCGCCATGAATATATTCTATCATTTTCTTTTTCTCCTAATTAAATTAATATATTAATAACGTGCGAAGGGCGGGATTATTGTAATAGAATTCCATAAAATTACGTCCCGACGTAGCATGTAATACGTCCCGACGCAGAGCCAGAGACGTCGGGACGCAGCAAAAGCTACGTCAGGACGTAATTCTAAGCACATCGGGAGGTATCGGAAAGGGAATGTATGATGTTTCGCAACAAAATAACGAAACTGTAAGGCTCTTGCAGCAGAAACCTTACAAATCTCCGCTTATTCATACCTAAAAACTATGATTTTACTACTTTTTGCAACTTTTATGAGTTAAAATTCTATTAAAACGTCACGTATTTCAAGAAAAAGCTATACTTTTGCAACCGGAAATAGAATGAAGAGCGGAAAACATATCCGTTGGATGACTAAACCGCAACAAATAAAAGAAATTAAAACAACAAAATAAAAGAAATAAGACAATGAAGAAATTTAGAGCAGCCGTAGTAGGATACGGCAACATCGGTAAGTTTACTGTTGAGGCACTCGAAGCAGCTCCTGACTTTGAGATTGCAGGTATTGTACGTCGCCAGGGTGCCAAGGACAAACCAGCTGAGTTGGCAAACTATGAAGTAGTAGATGACATCACCAAGTTGAAGGATGTAGATGTTGCTATCCTCGCAACCCCTACCCGCTCTTGCCCTGAGTATGCAGAGAAGATCGTTGCCCTCGGTATCAATACCGTAGACAGCTTCGATATCCACACCAGCATCCTCGACTACCGTACCAAGCAGATGGAAAACTGCAAGAAGGCTGGCAAGGTAAGCGTTATCTCTGCTGGTTGGGACCCAGGTTCTGATTCTATCGTACGTGTTCTGATGGAGAGTCTTGCTCCTAAGGGCTTGACATACACCAACTTCGGTCCTGGTATGAGTATGGGTCACTCAGTTTGTGTTCGTGGCAAGAAGGGCGTAAAGGAAGCGCTCTCTGTAACCATCCCATTGGGTGAGGGTATCCACCGCCGTATGGTATACGTAGAGTTGGAAGAAGGTGCCAAGCTTGAGGATGTAACAGCCGAAATCAAGGCCGATCCATACTTCGCTCACGATGAGACCCACGTATTCGCCGTAGCATCTGTAGATGATGTAAAGGATATGGGTCATGGTGTGAACCTCGTTCGCAAGGGTGTATCTGGCAAGACCCAGAACCAGCGTTTCGAGTTCAATATGAGCATCAACAACCCAGCCCTCACCGCTCAGGTATTGGTTAACGTGGCTCGTGCTTCATTCCGTCTGCAGCCAGGTTGCTACACCATGCCAGAGATTCCAGTTATCGATATGTTGCCAGGAACCCGTGAGGAAATCGTAGCAACACTCGTATAAAGACATTGAACTTTGAGGTTTGAACATTGAACTTTATGATAAGTTTAACAGGTTCAGATTCATAGTTTAGCAAATAATAAAGGCTCGCAAGAAGTTTCGATTTCTTGCGAGCCTTTTGAATATACTATATTCCAATTTATTTATGCGTCATGATATCGAGCACCATATCATCGGTAGCTCTCATCGCATCGGCACCAATGCTCGTGAGGTTATGGATGCACTTATCCACATCATCATCTACGATACCCTCGGCAGAGGTGACACACTTGCCTTCCATAGAAAGGAGGGCGGAAAGAAGAGCGGTGCTGACACCTGATGAAATCTTCAGGGCACAACTTGGTTTCGCTCCGTCACAAATCATACCGGTGAGATTGGCTATCATATTCTTGACAGAATTGCAGATGCGGGTATAATCGCCACCCATCAGATAGGTAATGCCGCAACTGCTGCCCGTACTGGCTACCACACAACCGCAAAGAGCTGAAAGCTTGCCTAAGCTCTGCTTGATATAGATGGCAGTCAGATGACTGAGCATCAGGGCACGGATCATTTCCTCCTCGGTATTCTCGTTCTCCAGCGCATAAACCACCACAGGGTTCGTTGCACAAATGCCCTGGTTGCCGCTGCCGCTGTTGCTCATCACCGGAATCATGGCGCCACCCATACGGGCATCGCAGGCTGAAGCGGTGCTGGAGATGATATGCGAGAAAATATTATCACCGAAGATACCATGACTCAACGGACGGTCCATCGTCTTGCCCAGACAGTGGCCATAGTTGCCTTTGATACTCAACTCGGCAGCCTTCATATTATAGTCTCTGGTCTTGAGAATGAAAGAAATCTCATCGAGCGGAGCTGTTGTAGCAAACTCGTAAACCATCGGGAAATTGAGCTGGATGTCGTCATCAGCCTCATCGCCCACAGTACCGCCACGCTTATCGAGCACCACCTCGCCATTACGCTCAACATACACAAAATGGGTATGTGAACCGGAGATAATTGCCGTAGCCTGGTCTTCACCGGCATGACAGATGATTTCGATATAGAGTTTATCCACATCACCCTGCTTCAGTTTGATGTTGATATCCGCATCCTTGATATATTGTTTGCCCTGCTCCAGACTGTCAGGAGTGAGGTCTTTCAACACTTCCAGCTGATATTCAGGCTTTCCGATGAGCGCACCCAGCGATACGGCGATAGGCAAGCCAATCATACCCGTGCCAGGAATGCCGACACCCATCGCATTCTTGAGCATATTAGGACTCAGAAGAACTTCAATACGTTCAGGGCGTTTGCCCAATGTAGTAGCAGCCTTGGCTGTACATAGTGCCACAGCCATCGGTTCGGTACAGCCGATGGCAGGAACCACCTCTTTATTAACGAGCGCAATGATGCGCTCACGCTTACTTTTCTCTAACATAATCTATATAGCTTTTATATAAATAACGTTCTTACCATTATTTCGGGTACAAAAATACAAAAAATAAACCGTATTCTTCTCTTTTCTCGAGAAAAATACGGTTTAAATCTATATTTCTTGATGAATTAGTCTTCCAACTGGAACAGAGGATCATCTGGAGTCAGCATGGTAGGCTTCTGGTCGAATTCCTTCAAGAGCTGCTCAGAAGCATACTTCTTGTTTACTACCAGGCGGAACATGTACTCGTTGAACCAATCGTTGGTCATGATGAAGCAACCGGCAAAACCATTGTCGGCACCCCAACTGTTCTCCACCTTCCATTTTACAGGCTTGCCATTGGCATCGAGATCTACAGCTGTCAGCGTCATGGCATGAGTAGAACCACTATCGAAAGTAGCGATGCGGTCAGCCTTGTTCATTGGGAATGAGGTGTTGAAGAGGCTTCCATAGTCGAAGTTGTCGAGTGCCAGATAGCCACGCTTGCGGTCGAGCTGCTTGCCCACATCATAGCTTGAATACATCTTATGACCGTCCTTCAGAGAGGCAATGGCGAGCTGGGCAATCTCCTCCATAGGCAGGTTGAGATACTTCCAGTTGTGGCCATCGTAAGTGTGGCGGTCGTACTCCACCTCGTAGGTCTTGTGGTATGGACGACGTGGGTCGTTCATCACCATCAGGAAGGTGCCGTTCAGGTCCTTGCCCACTGTCTCCTCATAGAAACTCTTAGGAGTATATTTCTTAGCCTCGCCAATCTGCTTGCCATCCTTGTCGCGGAAAGCATAGGTAAATTCCTTTACCGGTTCGCCGAGAGTAAGACTCAGCATGTGATAAACCTGACCGAGCATCTCGTTCTTGCGAGCCTGGATAGCTGCCGACTTCTTACCCTGAGCCACCATCTTGCGAAGTTCCAATCCATATTCACGCAGCTTGCTGCTGATGAGGCGGCTCATCTTGGAAGTATTGTTGCTTGAGAAAGTCTCTGGCTGGGCGCTCATTGGTACGAGACCATACTTGCTTGCCAGGTCGGCAACACCGCAGAAGGTACCACCATCGTTGAGAGGGTTCTTGAAGAAGAACTGCACCTGAGGGTCTTCGATGCTCTTCTTGCCCAGGTCGATGACGCCCTGCAGCATGAGGTTAGCCTTCTCCAGCTGGTCGTAGAAAAAGAGATAATCCTGTGAATACTCCACCACTCTGCCCTGTTTGTCGTTGAGGGCGAAGTTAGAACGGAGCACATTGAAGCCGCTGAACATCCAGCAGCGGCCGGAACTCTTCTGGTTGTGGATGCTCTGCGCTGGAGTCTCGATGCTGAAATGTGTATCAACAGGAGCCTCGTTGGCATGGTTCTTTACCAAATCATCGATGTTATTAGCAGCAATAGCATTGAAGAGTGCCTTGTTGGCAGCACCGCCATTCTGGCTCTTTGCCATCTGCTGAATCATTGACTCACGGATGCCGCCAACCTTGGTCTGCGCCATCATAGACATGGAAGCCATCATCAAGGCTCCAATCAGCAATACGTTTTTTCTCATAATCTTTTATCTTTATTTGTTTTTTGTGCAAAAATAACACTATTTTGCGTACTTTCCAAACTTTTATGCCGAAAAATGCGGAGTCGCTTACGAATAAAAGCCATTTTCTAAAAAAACAAGTTAAATTTTTCATAATTAATAAGGAGTTCTGCAAATACATTACTTTTTTTATTATATTTGCAAGCGAAATACTAAGCCAAAATTACGATAGTATCGTATTGGCTACACATTGTATAACAACAAACAACAAGCCTATGATTGGTAAAGTAAAAATCCGACACTTGTTTTTGTTGGCATGGCTTGCCGCCTTGTCAACAAAGGCCCAAGTGTCTTCAGAGAACTACGTGCAGACTACGGAGCGCATCAGCGACACACAGGTCCTCTCCACCACGGAATACTACGACGGCTTGGGAAGACCCTTCGAGATGGTGGAACAAAAGAAGACTCCAGATGGAGCCAACCTGATACATCTCAAAGAATATGATGGACTAGGACGTGATTGGAAGACATGGTTGCCTGTCAAGGACGCCTCCGATTTCCTCAGCATTTCTGCGGCTCGCTCCCAGGGAAATAACCAATACAGGGATAGCCATGCCTTCTCCCTAACAGAATATGATGGAAGCCCACTCAATCGAATAAACACAGTGGAGGGAGTTGGAGCTGAGTGGACTAGCCATCCCGTAAAGAAAGACTATCTCGTAAACACCTCTAAATATCCGTTGAACTGCAAATACTACCGTGTATCCATGCAAGGACAGTTGCAAGACAAGGGGTATTATCCTGAGGGTAGGCTCTACGTTACCAAGACCACTGACGAAAACGGCAATGAGAGCTACGAGTTCAAGAACATCGCGGGCAACGTAATTCTCAAGCGTACCATCTGCTCCATCGATGAGGCAGCCGATACCTATTATATATATGATTACCGTGGAAACCTGGCATTTGTGCTTCCTCCCAATTATCAGGAGGAGCCGTCACTTGACCTCTATGCCTACCAATATAAATATGACGGACAGGGGAATTGCACATGGAAGAAGCTGCCAGGATGCGAGCCGATCTATATGAAGTATGACCTTAGCGGAAGAATGATATTCTTGCAGGACGGGAACCTGAGGAAGAAAGGACTTTGGGAGTTTTATGTCTATGACGAACTTGGACGATTGGCTGTACAAGGCACTACTGCATCTACAAGTGATGTCAGTAAAATCCATGTCTATGCGCTATACACGGGGGCAGGCATTCTGGACGGTTACCAGCTGAATGGCACTACTTTTACCGCCAAGTCCCTGCTCATTACCAATTTCTATGATGACTATACTTTCATAGAGAAGCAAAACGCCTCAGAGCAGAGCATTTTGCATCTGAACGCAGCCCAAGCATTGGACGCTGCGTTTCCTTCCAACAGTTCCCCCAATGCTAAGGGATTCTTGACTGGGAAGAAAGTATATACATCAGATGGTACGAATAGACATGAAATCTCCTCTATGTACTATGGTTTAAAGGGAAGAGTGGTACAAACACATTCCAGCAACTTGCTTGGAGGAAGTGAACATTTCTACACCTCTTATAACTACATAGGTTCCCCTTTGAAAACCAAGCACATTCATAGCGCAAGTGGCAAGAAAGCCATACAGGAATGCTACGAATATGCCTATGATCATGCTGGAAGACAGACAATGGTTAGCTATGCCATCAATGGCTCCGCCAAAAGAGTATTATCAACAACTGAATATGACGATTATGGAAGAATTGCCAAACAGACATTATTGGGCAAAGAGTGCATCAACAACACCTACAACATCCGGAGCTGGAAGACTGAGATAAGTAGCAAGAACTTTACCCAAACGCTTGTCTATAACAAAGCAAATGGCTTTGTTATACCTGGAACCGCACAGTACAATGGCAATATATCAGCCATGAGTTGGAAAACTGGAAACAACATAGAGAAAGGCTACAAGTTCTCCTACAACCGTCAGGACATGCTGACCGATGCCGACTATGAGGAAGGAGAATTCTTATCGGACAACATAGGTCACTATGACGAAAGCCTGTCTTATGACAAGATGGGAAACATCCTGTCATTGATACGCTATGGTTTGAGAGACGACAACAAGTACGGGCTCATTGACAACCTTAGCTATGGCTACAACGGTAATCAACTTACCAAGGTTGATGATACGGTGAGTGGTCCATATCATGCAGGTGCCTTCCACTTTGTGGATGGTACGAAGGAGGCTACGGAGTATAGCTATGATGCCAATGGCAACATGGTGATGGACAAGAACAAGGGGATTAGCTCGATATCATACGACATCAACAACTTGCCACAGAAAATATTATATAATGATGGAAGGAAAGCTAGTTACGTATATGATGCTGAGGGAAACAAGCACTCCGTTCTATATACACTAACGGCAATGACCAACACATTGCCTCAGATGCCAGTCATGCAATCTGCCGATGCAGCATCAGCAAATGCAGTAAATGGGCAAAAGGTAATCAACTATTGCGGAAACATCATTTATGATGGTGATGAGACGATGGTACTGAATGACGGAGGCTATGCCAAGTATGACAAAGGCGGCAACCTTTCTTTCCATTACTATCTCAAAGACCATCTGGGTGACAACCGTGTTGTTGTGAACGAAAGCGGGGTTATCGAGCAAACCAACGATTACTATCCTACAGGTGCGTTGATGGGGAGCAGCACGAATGGCGATGTTCAGAGATATAAATACAACGGTAAGGAACTGGACCGAATGAACGGTTTGGATTGGCATGACTATGGGACAAGAAACTATGATGCGGCTATCGTTATTTGGAACACATTAGATAAGCTAGCAGAAAAAGATTATTCACATGTCCCTTATGTATATTGCGGTAATAATCCTACGCGATATCTTGATATAAAGGGGCTTGAAAAGCTAGACGCTCTATCGCAGAAAGATAGAAATTATAAAAGACTAGAGCCTGAAATAAAAAACTTTAAGGATGATCCAAATGTCATAAACATCTGGGCGCATGGGTATGATAATGGCAATAGTATTATTCTAAACAAAGAAGTAGTTGACAACGCTGAAAAATTTGAAAAATTTCTAGAGTCAAATAGCTTTATATGGAAAACTAGAGAAGGTAATGCACCTATAACAATAGTATTACATAGCTGTTCTGCTTCTAAGTTTGCAAAAGCTATATCAAATAGCAAGAAATTTGACAACGTGATTATTATTGCTCCAACGACTCCAGTTAATGTGCTAACCAAAAAGAATACCAAAAGTTATCTAGGCTCATACCTCGAAAACAACGGAATTTGGAAAAGTTATAAAGCTGGTAGAGAAATCAAATCGATGACATATGGGAAACATGACTACCCTGGCTCTATATACCCTAGAATAAAATTTAATTTAATAAAGGAACTATCTAATCATATAAATGTATGGAAAAAATAAAACTTGTATTAGGTATTTTATTGGGATTTGCTCTTTCATTTTTTAATGCTTATTTGCTTAAAAATAGTACAACAAAAACGGATGAGCAATATATTGTTACCAATAGCAGAGATGTATTCATATTGGATTCTGTAGAATTTAAACTTACCTCAGACTCTGTTCTTCTATATGGAAACGAAGATTCATATACAGAACTCTTATATCATTATGGAAGTATTCATAATGGTTCTAAAGAACTCTTATATTATGCATTAATCATGGCAGACAAATATTCTTATCCCGAAGCTTCTTATAATATTTTCGACGCTATTAAAGATTTTAAAAAGAACAACACTTTATTATTGTCTGAAATGATGAGATATTACTTATTGTATGGGGCAAAAAACGGAAGTTCAAGTTCTTGTTTTCAATTAAAGGAATATTACGAAAAAGGAATATTATTCGAAAGAAATCAGAGAAAAGCAAAATTCTATGAGAATAAGATAAACGAAATTTATAAGATAAAATGGACAAAATAAGAAATATGCATAATGTTGCCTTAGGCATCATTATAGGTTTGTTTTTGGGGGGAATTTTTCAAGCACGCCCTAAGTTTGAATGGAATTTGGGAGTAAAGCAACCAGTCAGCCCTCAATGGAATATTAACAAGATAAAATCTGCAATTATTAAAGAGAAGAGCATAAAAGATTATGAATTACTTAAAGAATTATCTGGCGGGCATTTAAAAAAAGAAGACATTTTCTATGGTTTACTTATGAATGAATATCACCCTAACGATACCATTTACAAAGACCTAAGAAATGTCTTGGTTGAAATCTACAATATCCCTCCAAAAGATACCATCACTTTGATGTGGGTTAAAAAGCTTGATGAAATGTACAAAAACAATAAATAAAGAAACAATTAATATTTGGGAATATGGTCCGTAAGAACCATAATAGCAAAAATATTTATAACAAAGAAATCAATTAGAATACAATGGAAGTAATGATATAAAAAAAAATAGAATGTCTGACATCAATATCAAATGAAGACGGCACTTATGTCATCGGCTCCCAACGATATTTATATGACAACAATGGCAATATTATCACGGAATACTCGTTAGATACTGAAAGAGCCATAGGTGAAAGCCATAGTAGAAACTCTAAAGGACATTAAACAATGGAAAAGTATATAATTATAACCGAATTTGGAGAGCAGCAAGATATAAGAGTGGGACTAAAATCTTGTAAAAACAAGTACAATCTTCTACTCTGTTGGGCAAAACATCTTTCTTATCCTTATATTGGTATTAAATCCAAGACGAAACTTATCGAAGATATAAAATTTGATTTGCGCGAATTTAAACAATATGTTATGAATGCCAGAAGTTATATGACGAATTTTTATAATGAATCATATCTAGTAAATGGCATCCATATAGAACTGTATGTCGTTAAACGTGAGCAAAATTGCGATTCTTCATTTTTATTTAAAATATTTGTTTTTTATAAGAATTGGGATTTCCTAGTGGAGAAAGAATACAACTCCCCATTTGATGCTTTAGTTGATAGCATAAACATAATACAATGGGATGAATTCTCACAAGAAGAGAAAAATGAGTTTGAAAAGGTTCTAAAATCGACAAGCCATGTAAATTGCGTTATTCGCAATTTAGTATGGAACTTCGAATGTTCCATACTTAGCAACAATTTAAAAGTATATATTGTGAAGTCATGAAAAAGATATTATTTATAGTACTCAGCATCATACTCTCCGCTCCAATATTTGGAGCGGATGGTAATCATCGTGATTACTCCCCAAAGTCACCAGAGGCAGCTGCCTTTGACAGAATATCCACCATTCCTGTGGGCAACTATACTGGCTGCTTGGCTTTCTCTATACCAATCTATACATTGGTGAGCGGCGACCTCAGCCTGCCTATCAGCTTGGACTACCAAGGCAATGCCATACGAGTAGACCAAGAGGCTACTTGGGTTGGATTAAATTGGTTACTGAATGCAGGAGGAGCCATCACTACGACAACTTCTGCATGCTCTACACAATATGGAGAATCGTTTCAAAAAGATTGGGATTATTTTGCCAACAAACTGTCCATGACATACATTCCCCTGGATGGTGAGTTTCCACAAATGCGATACAAGATGGATGGATGCCACCCTAATTGGCGAGGTGGCCATGGTAAAAATTGGTTTAAGCAGACGCTAGAGATTGAGGGCAATAAGAACAATGACCTGTCTAGTCAATTGTATCATTTCATCCTAGACAACAAGGCTGGTGAAACTCCCACCTTCCATGCTAATTTCATGGGCAACAGTCTCTCTTATGTATGGGATAGGATGAAGAATGAGTTCTTCATTACGGGCCGTAACCAAAACTTTCAGATTACTGGATCCATCATGTCACCCACCATCATTGATGGAAAAGGAGTAAAATATTCCTTCAATGCAATGGAGGAGAGTAGTCCAGAGGGATATTTGGTTGACCCTGGAATGGTGTATCAGGATTATACGCTATTTCTTACAAAAATAGAGTCTCCCACAGGACATACCATACAACTCAGATATGTTGACAACGGTACAATAACCTCTGTATATAAAATAACAGAAAACTTATACAGCCATGAATATCCAGTAAATGCTATTGGTTCGAGCTATCGTGAAGTCAAGCAAGAAGGTTCAAACCTTCTGGATCGTAGCCTCTCACAATTATATCGGACAAAAGCTCTTCGTCTCTCGGAAATAGAATCCGACGAAGCATTGGTAAAGTTCATCCCATCCAGTGACTTTCGTAAGGATCTGGATGGGAACAGTCGCAAACTGTCAAAGATAGAAATCTATCAAAAGAATGGTTCTCAGAAAAAACTATTGAAGTCCTTTAGTTTCAGATCCAGTTATTTTCCTAAAGTAACCACTGGAGGCAACACGGTAAAGGATTTATTTGACAATCTGGGCAACTCGTCCATTTACGACGGATGGTTTGCCTCAGATGACTTTATGTATTATAGGCTGCGACTGGACAGTTACAGCGAGGAGGACTCGAATGGCAAACAAGTGGCAAAGTACTCGTTTGGCTATAATAACGGGTTGCCTTGTAAGGCTTCCGCAGCCATTGATTATTGGGGATATTACAATGGGAAGGAAAACTTCAACGGTCGTTACCACACCCTTCTTCCAAAACATTGGGATGAGTTGACTTCAGACGTGGAAGATGGTTTCCCTAAAACGGTATATTTTACAGGTGCAGACCGACGTTTCTATGAAAGCTGTGCCTCTGCGGGAATGCTCTCTTTCATTACTTATCCGACAGGAGGAACTGCAAGTATCACTTATGAAGGGCATCGCTTCTCCAACTATAAGTATTTCGACGCAACAAAGACGACAAGCGGAAAAAGTTTCAAGGATGTGGACATCTACGCCACCAATCAAAGCTACGGAAAGGTTATCGGGGCATCATTAAACGAAAGTACGTTTAATATATCGGGTGAGGGGAAGTACAAGATGACCCTAAGCTACATGATATCCAACCTTGCCGAGCAGCCTTCCTGGCGATATATTCTAAGCAACCCTCTTCTGTTGTATCATTATAGCACCATTTATGACAGAAATGGTCCACATGAGGTGGTTAGTGCTTGTGATGTGCTGAGCGCAGTTCCAAGCGACACAGTGGGGACAAGAAACATAACAATATCAAGGACTTTAACTCTTTTCCCTGGGAAGTACAAACTGCAGATTGCTGGCGGGGCTTCATTAAACATTGGAGTGCGTCCCCAGCAATATTACCAGATAAGAGGCAATATCAAACTAGAAAAATCCACATATACATCCATCGGTGCAGGCATGAGGGTAAAGTCCATATCTGAAAATGATGGGAAAGGAAACTTTACTACGACAAAATATCGATATACCTATCCTGACTTAACTTCCTCAGGACGATTGTCAGTCCCAGCCATCTATGCAAGAAGAAAAATCTTAGTCTACCAAAATGGAAAGTATCAAGATGAAGGATTGAACCAGATAAAACCTGCAACAGCTAAAGAAATTCGCTATGCGGAAGTAAGCGGCAGCAATGCTGTTCCAGATGCGCCTGTGGTCAGCTATGAGAGGGTCACCATCAAACAGGAAAGCAATGGAACGACAAATGGTAAAGAGGTTTTTACTTACAGAAACAGACCTTGGGGCACCAATATGCTTACCTATTGCCGTCAAGTGCCCGACCCGAGAAATGGAATGTTGCTTTCTGATAGCGTGTTTGATTCCAAGGGAAAACTTATCAAGACAACAGATAACAGTTATAAGTGGAGATGTGTTGACTCCCGACTTCTAAGTGCGGTCATCGAGAACATCTACAGCGGGCCAAACGAGGTTACTGGTGGAAATGCTTTGGCGTCAGAAAATGCATATGCTGAAGCCTTAGGAGGAGGGTGCATGCAAATATATCTATATCCATCGGTCCAGTTCGCCTTGGTTTCTTCCAATTCCAGCCAAAAAGAATATCATGGTGATAACTGTGTTACCATAAAAACTAGTACCCAGTACGGACAGACCAACACCTTGGACTCCATCTCGGTCCAGAGTCAGTCTGAGACAGGAACTACCTTCACTACAGAAACATTCTATCCACAGAATGCTCTTTCCCAAGCCAATATGAAGACTTTGGCAGACAAGCACATCACTGAGATTCCCATAGAATGTCTGACATCAATATCAAATGAAGACGGCACTTATGTCATCGACTCACAACGATATTTATATGACAACAATGGCAATATTATCACGGAATACTCGTTAGATACAGAAAGAGCCATAACTAGGAGTTCGTTTAGTCTGTTAAAGGACAACTATGCCTTCTCCTCATTCAAAGCTAACGCTGTGCTTTCTTACAACTCGTCAGGGAAGCCTCGTGTGGTAAAGGAAAACAACTGCGATGTGGTCACCTATATATGGGGGTATTACAGCAACTATCCCATTGCCGTGATAAGAGGTGCGGACTATCCAGCCGTAAGGAATCTCCTTGGAGGCGACTCTGCCGTAAAAGCATTGGAAACAGCAGCCGCGCCAACTATAAGTGCAAGGGATTTACACAACAAATTGTCAAAGTTGGTTGGTTGTAGTGTCGCAACCTTCAGTTTCAGTCCCCAAATAGGGATGGTGGAGATGATTTCTCCGAATGGAGAATCTACGACTTATTCTTATGACGCTTTCTGCAGATTATCTGCCATCAAGGATCATAACGGCATCGTGTCCTCATCATTCAAATACAATTACAAACAATAAGCTTATGATGAATAAAGTTAACTTTCGATACTTGTTTTTGTTGGCATGGTTTACTGCCCTGTCAACAAAGGCCCAAGTGTCTTCAGAGAACTACGTGCAGACTACGGAGCGTATCAGCGACACACAAGTTCTCTCCATAACGGAACAGAACATTTGTAATCATACATATCATATAGGAGACAAGATTGAGCGTCAGCAAGCCACCTTCAAACATTTTGACCAAAAAGGAAAAGGTGCTATTTGGGACTTGACTGACATCAATCTATCTGACAATGTCTCGTGGTTGACAATCACCTCCAATCCCCATGATGAACATGGACTTATAATTAATGGACTCAATACCCGTTATTTTTGTCATCAAAACGACACTGGCACATATTTGGATGGCTATGAGAACAACCAATCGAAAATTAGCTACAAACTAACAGACTTGATTGCTCCGCCTAGTTTTGTACTTAACAGCATGGCAACGGGGTATTTCAATGGATATGCCATATATTCAGAGTCAGTATATTCTCGTATTTATGGAACATATGAATGCCAAGTTGATGGACTCGGTACAATGTTACTTCCATCAGGTGATACGATTACTGGTGTGACAAGGGTACATATCCAGAAACACACAGGACAACAATATCTCAAAAACATTGAGCATGCAAAGGCCTTACGCATGTTGGTTGACAGTGTTAACATCTACACACATGATAGCATCATACAACATCTTGCTGTGGATTCCAACCTGGTAGAAACAAACATATACAGATGGTATGCACAAGGGGAGTCTTATCCAATTTACGAAACCTTAGACTCTCATGTTAAGGGTAACAATATTGGATTTAAAGTAGCTTATTATTACTCTCCACAATCATTGAAAGACAATGAATACGAGAAATCAAGAAATATTTCTCAAAGAGAGAGAGCAAAAGCTACCTCCAATGGCCGTCCCCGTATTTCCAGACATGTATTTTCTAATGGTACATTTATTGATTATTCGGTAAACGTGACTTCCGATGGTAATGTAAATGTTGCCATGTTCTGCTCTTCAAGAGCAAAGATAGATTGTAATATCCATACCATTGACGGAATGATGGTATGCCAACAGAGTTTTAAAGAATCCAGCAAAAAGACATATAACATCTGTCTGCCTTTATCGTCTCATTCACATGGCATCTACATACTCAACATTTCTGTTAACGGACAGCAATTCTCAGAAAAGTTCATCTACAAGTAATCCACTATGAGTAGAAAAATACAAAGATTTATCGGAAAAAGCGAAAATATCACAATAAAAATGTTATTTATTAAAAAAAAGCATTACCTTTGCATGTACAAATAACAAGGAAATATGGACAAAAGTAAGTTTAGTCTATTAAGTAACATCAAATACCCTGAGGATTTGCGCAAACTGAGCATCGACCAGTTGCCACAAGTATGCAAAGAATTGAGAGAAGACATCATCGACGAGGTTGCCGTCAACCCCGGTCATTTTGCCTCCTCTCTTGGCGTGGTGGAAATAACCGTAGCCCTACATTATATCTACAACACCCCATACGACCGTATTGTATGGGATGTGGGACACCAGGCCTACGGACATAAGATATTAACAGGACGCCGCGACAACTTCTGCACCAACCGCAAGTTGCACGGCATCCGTCCATTCCCTACACCTTTAGAAAGCGAATATGATACCTTCGCCTGCGGACATGCGAGCAATTCCATCTCCGCAGCACTCGGTATGGCCGTTGCCGCACGCGAAAACGGAGATACCGACAGGCACGTGGTAGCCGTCATTGGCGATGGAGCCATGAGCGGCGGACTGGCTTTCGAGGGACTGAACAACGTATCAAGTACACCTAACGACATGCTCATCATCCTGAACGACAACGATATGAGCATCGACCGGGCTGTGGGCGGTATGGAGAAATATCTCCTGAACCTCGATACCAACGAGACCTACAACCGCCTCCGTTTCAAGGCATCGCAGTGGCTGCACTCCAAAGGCTATCTCAACGAAGACCGCAAGAAGGGCATCCTGCGCCTGAACAATGCACTGAAGTCGGCACTGAGTCATCAGCAGAACATCTTCGAGGGTATGAATATCCGCTACTTCGGACCTTTCGATGGTCATGACGTGAAGGAAGTGGCGAGAGTGCTCAAACAACTTAAGAATATGAAGGGTCCTAAGCTGCTGCACCTGCATACCACCAAGGGAAAGGGTTACGAACCTGCCGAGAAGAGTGCTACCATCTGGCACGCGCCAGGCAAATTCGATCCGGAAACGGGTGAGAGAATCATTGCCGATACCAGTAACCAGCCTCCTAAATATCAGGATGTTTTCGGTGAGACGCTGCTGGAACTGGCTCTGAAGAACCCGAAGATTGTAGGTGTGACGCCAGCCATGCCTACAGGATGCTCCATGAACATCATGATGAAGGCGATGCCAAACCGTACCTTCGATGTAGGTATTGCCGAGGGGCATGCCGTCACCTTCTCAGGAGGTATGGCGAAAGACGGACTCATCCCATTCTGCAATATCTACAGTTCGTTTGTACAGCGTGCCTACGATAACATCATCCACGACATGGCACTGCTCAACCTGCCGGTTATCATGTGTCTGGACCGTGCCGGACTGGTAGGTGAAGACGGACCAACCCATCATGGTGCCTTCGATATGGCGGCTCTCCGTCCGATTCCGCATCTCACCATCGCATCTCCGATGAACGAGCATGAGTTGCGCAACCTGATGTATTCAGCCCAGTTGCCAGATCATGGCAGCTATGTTATCCGTTATCCTAGAGGCAAGGGGGTGCTCGTAGACTGGCGCAACCCGATGGAGGAAATCAAGACCGGTACCGGCAGAAAGCTGAAAGACGGCACCGATGTAGCCGTTCTTACCATCGGTCCTATCGGAAACGATGCAGCCCGGGCTATCGCTGAGGTAGAAGCCGAAACCGGAATGAGCATCGCCCACTACGATATGCGATTCCTCAAGCCACTCGATGAAGACATTCTGAAAGAGGTGGGCGAAAAGTTCAGCCGCATCATCACCATCGAAGACGGCGTTCGTATGGGCGGTATGGGCTCAGCCGTACTGGAATGGATGAACGACCATGACTATCAGCCAAAGATGACCCGAATGGGATTGCCAGATGAGTTTGTGGAACACGGAACCGTGGCACAACTCAGGGAAATCGTACATCTCGATAAAGAATCAATCAAAGAAGCAATTAAAAAATGAAAATAATCATAGCTGGCGCATATGCCATAGGTACTCACCTGGCGAGACTCCTGTCACGCAGCAATGAAGAGATTACGCTCATCGATGAAAGCGAAGAGCGCCTGGCAAGCATCGGCTCCGACTGCGACCTGCTCACCATGCTGGGCAAGCCTACCAGTCTTCACATCTTACGCGATGCGGGGGTTGCAGATGCCGACCTCTTCATCGCCGTTACTCCGGTAGAAAGTACCAACATCACAGCTAGCATCCTTGCCAAGAACCTAGGTGCTAAAAGAACGGTGGCCCGCGTGGATAATCCGGAATATATGGATCAGCAGGCTCAGGAATTCTTCAAAGAATTAGGTATCAGCAAACTGATTTATCCGGAGATGCTCGCAGCCGTAGATATCAATAACGGACTGAAAATGAGTTGGGTACGTCAGCGCTGGGATGTGCACGACGGCGCACTCGTCATGCTCGGCATCAAACTGCGCGAAGGATGCGAGATACTGAACGAACCGCTCAAGAACATCAGCGGTCCTAACGACCCTTATCACGTGGTAGCCATCAAGCGAGGCAGTGATACCATCATCCCTGGCGGTAACGACGAGCTGAAACTCTACGACCTCGCCTACTTCATGACCACCCGCAACTACATCCCATATATCCGCAAGATTGTAGGCAAGGAGCACTATGTGGATGTGAAGAACGTGATGATTATGGGTGGCGGACGCACAGCCGTAAGAGCCGTGAAGAAGATGCCGGAATATATGGAATGCAAGATTATCGAGATGAGCGAGGAGCGCTGCGAATATCTCAACGATATTCTCGATGAGAACAAGACGCTCATCATTCATGGTGACGGACGTGACATTCCGCTGCTCGTAGAAGAAGGTATCCGTAGTACTCAAGCCTTCGTGGCACTGACCGGTAACGCCGAAACCAATATCCTGGCCTGTCTTACCGCCAAGAGAATGGGGGTGCGCAAGACGGTGGCTGCCGTAGAAAACGTAGACTACGTGAGCATGGCAGAGAGTCTGGATATCGGTACCATTATCAACAAGAAGATGATTGCCGCCAGCTACATCTACCAGATGATGCTCGATGCCGACGTGATGAACGTGAGATTCCTGATGAGCGCTAACGCCGATGTGGCTGAGTTTATAGCCAAAGAAGGTTCGAAGGTAACCAAGAAACCGGTGAAGGAACTCGGCATGCCTATCGGTGTAACCATCGGTGGACTGGTTCGCGGTGAAGAAGGAATGCTCGTTTCGGGTAATACACAGATAGAACCGGGCGACTCGGTGATGGTTTTCTGCCACAACATCAACATGAAGAAAATTGAGAAATACTTCATATAAGCGCGAAGGAGATAGAGACATACTTCATATATGATAAACAGAAAATTAATATATAAGGTTTTAGGGCAACTGCTTTTCATAGAAGCATTCCTGCTCTTCGTCAGTCTGCTGGTAGCTTTCTATTACCAGCAGGATGACATCTTTGCCTTCATTGTGGCAACACTTACCACCATCGGAGGCGGACTGGTGCTGAAATGGCGAGGACACGGAGCAGATAACTCAATGTCGCGCCGTGATGCCTATCTCGTGGTAACGCTCTCATGGATTGTATTCAGTTTCTTCGGAACCCTCCCCTTCATGATAAGTGGATACATCAACAACTTTACCGATGCCTACTTTGAAACCATGTCGGGATTTACGACAACGGGAGCCACGATATTAGACGATGTAGAATGCTTCCCCCACGGACTGCTTTTCTGGCGTTCGCTCACCCAATGGATAGGCGGTCTGGGAATCGTGTTCTTCACCATCGCCCTGCTGCCATCGCTTGTAGGAGGACAGACCAAGGTGTTTGCTGCCGAGGCTACAGGACCTATCAAGACAAAACTGCATCCCCGGCTTTCCACTTCGGCTAAATGGATATGGAGTATCTATCTGATGCTCACCATTGCCTGCATCGCATCCTACTACGTGGCAGGAATGAATCTCTTCGACAGTTTCAACTATGCGATGACCACTACGGCTACAGGAGGGTTCTCTACACATAACAGTAGTACCTCGTTTTTCCATTCGCCGGCGCTGGAATACATCTGTGCCTTCTTCTGCTTCCTGTCGGGTGTTAATTTCACCCTGCTCTATGCAGCCGTCATCAAATTCAAGATCAAAGATCTGTTCAAGAATTCTGAGTTTAAGTTCTATATGCTCCTCGTTACAGCCTTCACGGCTTTCATCATGGTAGAGCTGATAGCGATGCGCAACTACGATGTGGAACATGCCTTCCGCAGCGCCATCTTCCAGGTGGTATCATTCATCACCACCACGGGATTATTTAACGACGATGCTGCTGTGTGGCCTCACGTTACCTGGGTGGTATTGGCAGCCTGCATGTTCTTCGGAGCCTGCTCGGGCAGTACGAGTGGAGGTTTGAAATGTATCCGTGGCGTGATGCTGGTAAGAATGGTGAAGAATGAATTCCGCCAGATTCTGCATCCTAACGCCGTGCTGCCATTGAAGATTGATGGTGTGAACGTACCGATGCAGAAGCGTGTTACGCTGCTTGCCTTCCTCACCACTTATCTCATCATCTGTCTAGTGATATCGTTCACGATGATAGCCATGGGCATCGACAATACCAATGCCATCACCATCACCCTGAGTTGTGTGGGTAATGTGGGACCTACGCTGGGTACGGAAATCGGACCAACCATGTCGTGGAGCGAACTGCCGGATGTGGCAAAATGGTTCTGCTCGCTGATGATGCTCATCGGTCGTCTGGAAATATTCAGTGTGCTGGTTATCTTAACGCCAGCATTCTGGAGAGAGAACTAACATACCCAGAGGGGGAGTTAGAAAATAAAAGAGAAGTTGATATTTGAAGTAAGAAATACGCTTACTAGACTAAGTATATTTCGCACAAAAAGCGTTATATATAATAAGGTATAGGTTCAGCAAGAGCCTTACCCGAGAGTAAGAAACCGTACTTATGAGTACATTTATAAACTAAATACAGGTAAAAATGAAACCATTAAAATTTCAACCGCTATTAAAATCCACCATCTGGGGTGGCAGTAAGATTATCACTTTCAAACATCTCGACGTAAAGCAAGAGAATGTGGGAGAAAGCTGGGAAATCTCTGGAGTACCAGGAAATGAAAGCATCGTAGCCGATGGCGAGATGCAGGGCAAGAGCCTCAACGAGGTTGTTGCAGAACGGAAGGGAAGCTTCCTCGGAGAAGAGAACTACAAGCGTTTCGGCAATGAGTTTCCACTGCTCATCAAGTTTATCGATGCCAACCGCGACCTCTCTATCCAGGTGCATCCTAATGATGAAATTGCCAAGAAGCAAGGTAAGGAACGCGGCAAGACCGAGATGTGGTATGCGCTGCCATGCGAGCCGGATGCCAAGCTCTACAACGGCTTGAAGATGCAGATTACTCCTGAGCAGTACAAGGAGATGGTGGAGAATGATACCATCACTGATGCCCTGGCTCAGTATAACGTGAAGGAAGGTGACTGTTTCTTTATCCCAGCCGGCAGAATCCACACCATCGGAACAGGCTGTTTCGTTGTCGAGATTCAGCAGACCAGCGATGTTACCTATCGCATCTACGACTTCAAGCGCAAGGACAAGGATGGCAACTATCGCCAGCTCCACACCAAGGAAGCTGCCGAGTGCATTGACTACACCGTATTGCCAGACTATCGCCAGCACTACACTCCTGCCAAGAACCAGGGTGTAAGCATGGTGCAGTGCCCTTACTTCACCACAGCCGTTTATGATCTCGATGAGCCAATGACGCTGGATTATTCAGAGTTGGACAGCTTCGTGATTCTGATTGGCTTGAAGGGTGAGGCTAAGATTACCGACAACGAGGGTAACGAGATTACGCTCCAGGGCGGCGAGAGCATCGTAGTTCCTGCCAGCACCAAGACATTGAAGATAGAAGGAACCCTGAAGTTCCTGGAGGTTTTTTAAAGGTAAAAAAGTAAAAAGGTAAAAAGGTAAAAAGAGCCTGGCGGGATGTCATCTGCCTGCTTTCTTTTTACCTTTTTACCTTTAAATATCCTTTTTACCTTTCCAAATACTTTTCCACATCCGCCTGTATCTTCTGGAATTCGGGAGAGAACTGGTAGAAGGTGTTCTTCTTCATCATCATCTTCACCTTGCCCAGACTATTCTCATAACATGCCATTTCGGTGCGAGCCTGCTCGGAATGGAGGGCACGGTCGCGGATTTCATTCTCCCTATCGTTGCGCAAAGCATCGCAAACGCTCTGGACGATAGGACTAACTACCAGGTCGAAGAGATGATGACCCTGTATATATAAATAGGTATTGCTCTCGTTTACACCCAGATTGTTGAGGTAAAGAGCCATTTCATCCAACTCATCCTTAAACTTCTTAAAGCGGCGCTCCAGCTGGAACAGCTTTGCCCGCACCTTCTTTCCCAAATAATCTATCGCCCATTTAGGATCCTGGATTCGGACAGAAGGCAACATGATGACCTTATCAAACTCTGCCATATCAAAATGCATCGACATCTTGCGATGACGCACATAGAACAGCATGTGCCATAAGAAGAGGGGCCAGATGGTACGGGAATAGGACTCAAGAAAACGCTCGAAATCGAAGATGCGACGGTCGTTGAGCGTCACCATCACACAGGTTTCGTGCAATCCTCTGGCATAACATTGGAAGTTTTCAATGGCATAGGCATAGGTATGGAAGATGTAAGGATTCTCCAACATCTGCTGGGAAGACTCGGTTGAGCCCTGACGCAGATAATCGTAATCGGCATCTACACAGGCTATCATATCCCTACCTACTCCCTTCAGCATACTGGAGATAGCAGCCTTCTTGCCTCGGTCTAAATGCTGGTTACGGGTAGGCAGCATGATATCAAAATAGCGTTTTTCATTCTCAAACTTTCCCAGTACAGAACGCCAGAAGAAGACATCATCGTAGCTCTCGACGTAAGCCACAATCTTGCGCCGAGCCTTCTTCGAGGTCATCCTGTTGGCTGCCTCGAAGAACTGGGAATTGATATTATCGGTTAAACGTTTAGCCATAAGCTGAAAAAATCAACATTCAACACTTAACATTCAACATTACGAAATCGTAATATCATTCACATCCGTCACCCTATCGGTCCATCCATCCATGACCACAGCAGGACTGTGGGTGGTCATGATGATCTGGATATTCGGATTAAGCTGCAGCACCAGACCGATGAGCAGCTTCTGCCATTCGAAGTGAAGACTGATTTCCGGCTCATCCATAAAGAGGACGTATGACTGGTTGTCCTCCACCAGCACGGTGAGGAGGATGGCAAGAATCTGCTTCTCACCAGCCGAGAGCTGATAAGGCGAGAGCTGCTCGCCTATCTGGTTGAAGCGGATTTCGTTGGCAGTACGGATGATGGTCTTGCCGGTATCCTTGAAAAGATTATCTACCATATCCTGGAACATCTTCTTCGGTTCACTCAGTTTCTGAGCCTTGAAGGCTGCATCCGGTTCGCCACTCTGCAAGACGGCGATGATGCGGTTGCCGATGTTCACCTGGTAATCCAGATACTTGCGCTGCAGCTGGAAGAGCTGCCAGTCGAGTTCGGTAACCAGGGTAAGGTCTATCTTGTTGATCATCTCGGCATTCATCAATGGTCTATCTACCGAGCGGATTACATCATATCTAATCCACTTTGCCTCCTCCGGCTCCACCTTCAGATGCACACCTTTGATCATGTGACTAGGGAATTCACCGCCAGCCGCCAGACCCTTTACCACCTTATTTAATATAGTACTCTTGCCCACGCCGTTTACACCACTCAGGATATTGACACGGCGGTCGAGGTTCCAAAGAATATGTTTGGTACCGCTCCAGAGAGATTCAATCTCTATCTGTTTGATATAATCAGCATATTTCTGCATAAGAATAATCTCCTATCTTTAATAGTCAAGAACGGAAAAAGACTATTGTCTTAACTTCTTAACTCCTTTAAGTTTCAAAAAATATACCGCAAATATAGCAAAATTCCTCGAATTTTTGTACCTTTGCACTCGATTTTATTCAAAAATAGGAAGATTTAAATAGAAATAAGGAAAAAATGGATAACAAACGACCTCTTATCGCCCACCTGTGCCTCTTCTGTTCCGGCGCATTCTGGGGACTGATGGCTCCCGTAGGCAAGGATGCCATGCTTCACGGCATCGACGGCATCGACCTGGTGAGCTTCCGTGTATTGGGTGGTGCCCTCCTCTTCTGGATAGCATCATTCTTCACCAAAAGAGAACATATCCCTACCAAGGACATCATCAAGATGGCAGGTGCCGGCATATTCGGACTGGTATGCAACCAATGCTGCTATACCATCGGTCTGAGTCTCACCTCGCCAAGCAACTCCAGCATCATGACTACTTCGATGCCTATCTTCGCCATGATTCTCTCGTTCCTGATTCTGAAGGAACCTATCACCTGGAAGAAGGCTATCGGTGTGCTGATGGGATGCAGCGGAGCCTGTATCATCATCCTGACGAGTGCTACGGCTGGCAATGCTAAGGTAGGAAATATCTGGGGCGACCTGCTCTGCATCTCGGCACAGCTTTCGTTCGCTCTCTATCTGGCACTCTTCAAGCCGCTGGTTCAGAAGTATTCGCTCTTCACGGTGAACAAGTGGATGTTTACCTGGGCAACCCTCTTCATCTGGCCTTTCACGATAGGACACGTATCGGACATTCCTTTCGCCCAGGTTCCGATGAGCACCTGGTGGGAAACGGGCTACGTCATCTTCTTCGGCACTTTCCTGGGTTACATCTGCATGATGATTGGTCAGAAGACGTTGCGCCCTACCGTGGTGAGTGTATATAATTATGTGCAGCCGCTGGTATCGGTTACCGTGAGTGTTATCGTGGGTCTCGCCGTATTCAAGGGTATGCAGGCGATTGCGGCCATCCTCATCTTCTCCGGTGTATGGCTCGTGGTAAAGAGCAAATCAAAAAATGATATCGACAAGCACGACCACAGTCTGGCTTACGAGAAAAGACATGCTTAAAAGATATAATGTCGATTTATAAAACTGAAACTGTCCCCATCTGAGATAACAGATGAGGACAGTTTTTTATATAAGAAAAGAAGATCAGCAACCGAAGTAAACCATCAGTCCGCCCAATACGATATAAAGTAGGGCGTATGGGATGGCCGAGCGGAGAATCTCTCCATCCTTTCCCTCCATATCGCAGGCTGCAGTAGCAATGGCGATGCTCTGCGGACTGATCATCTTGCCACCCGTGGCTCCCGTGGTGTTGGCAGCAACCAGCCAGTTTTCCTGACCACCCTCCATACCAAAGAATGTGCTCTGCCCCGTCATACCCAACTGATTGGCAACATGAGCCTGAAGCTTGGCAAAGAGGATATTCGAAGAGGTATCAGACCCCGTAACGAAGGTTCCAATGGCACCAATCATCGGTGCTACCAAAGGATAGAAATCACCCGTCACAGCCACCAGACCTGAGGCGATGGAAGTAATCATTCCCGAATAGTTCATCACACTTGCCAGGGCTATCAGCGAACAGATGGTCACCACCGTCTTTCGCAGATTCACCGTGGTACGGGCAAGAATCACCATCAATCTCTTAAGGCTCAATCCCTGAATCAATCCACCAATCGTAGCACCTAGGAAGAGCATCAGTCCTGCATTGGAAATCCAGCCAAACTTAAAGGTGCTGTCGAGCACAGGCAGATGAACCGCACTCACCAGATGACTTTTGAGGAAAGCATTGACCGGAGGACAGAGTGCTCCGGAAACCAGGATAAATATCAATATAAAAAGGTAAACGCTCCATGCCTTCAGGCTTTCGGCAAGCGTAAAGGTTTCCTTATCCTGCACCTTGCTCTTTCTGGCAAATACCTTGGCGTATGCGATGATGGCGATAATGGCTGCCAGCGAACCGATGATGGCTGGAGTCTCCGAACCGAGATAATAGCCGCAGACAAACTGCACTACCACGGAAATCACTCCCACCCAAAGGGCGATGATGAGATTCTTGATAAGATTATGCTTATCGGTAAGCGTCAGGATAATAAAAGGCAGGATGATAAAGAGAGGTGCCAGCTGGATAATGGCGAAGGCCGAAGTCTCGCAAATCTGTGCCGCCGAAGCCGATCCGCTTTCAGCCACCTCATTGCAGAGCGTAGTAACCGGTACACCCACAGCACCAAATCCCGTAGCCACGGTATTACCAATCAGGGATACCAGAGCCGAGAACATCGGTTTGAATCCGAGTCCGATGAGGATGGCAGCAGGTATCGCCACCGCCGTTCCGAAGCCCGCCATACCTTCGAGCAGTCCGCCGAATCCCCATACGAGGAGCAGCACGAGCAGTCCCTTATCATCGGTAATCGATGTAAACTGCCTCTTGATCACCTCTATCTGCTTGCTTTCCACGAGGATATTATAGCTGTAGATAGCCATCAGGATGATGATGAGAATCGGGAATACCGCCTTCAGGATGCCTTCCACCACCGCCCATCCCGTCAGGGCGATCACGCTATCCTCCGCATGTTCCGGGGCTATCATGCCTAGCGGCGAAGCTGCGAAGAGAGCAAGCAACACGGTAATTACGAGCGTCAGCAAGGCGCTTTTATGACCTGCCATCTTGAAGCCGAGCATCAGGATGAACAGCAACACGATGGGAATAATAGAAACAATTGATGCCATAAGCCATTCAGTTTTTTAATGTTTTCGATTGCTAAATTTTATGTTTATGACTGCAAAAATAACATTTTTCTTTGAAAAAAGAAAGCATTATTTGAAAAAATCTCTTCTTAGATGTCCGATTTTTCAATTTCATACGTCTATAGAGTGTAAAGGTTATGAGAACAGAAGAATTCAACCATATTATCCTACCGATGCGCAGCGACCTGAAAGAGTATGCGCTAAGGTTGACTGAGAGTGACGACAATGCCGAAGACCTCGTGCAGGAAGTCATGCTCAGGCTGTGGGACATGCGCCATGACATCAAGGCAGAAGATAACCTCAAGGCTCTAGCCATCACTATCATGCGCAACAAGTTTTATGACCAGTGCCGACATGAGGAGCGGAACTTCACCACCGACAAGGTAATGGAAGTACCCATAGAAGACCGGCGGGCAGAGCAACGGGACGAGGTAAACCTCATCAGACAGATAGTGGCACAGCTTCCGCCCTTGCAGCAGCAGATATTCCGCATGAAGGAGATAGAAGGCTATACTGCCGATGAAATCATGCAGATAACGGGATGCACTGCCGATAATCTCCGAAAGAATCTCTCCAGAGCCCGACTCAAAATCAGAGAGACCTATATGAATATCGTGAAACAAAACAGAACAAAATAAAGAAGGAGGAAAGAATATGAACGATAAAATAAAAAGAATCGATGAATTCAAGGATATCGATGAATTCAAGACGATACAGGACTTGCTCGACAAGTATATGGATGGTGCCACATCCAATGAGGAAGAGGCAACGCTCAGAAAATATTTCGAAGAGCATGGCAATGATATTCCTGAAGAATGGGAATCCTACCGCGCCCTCTTCAGCTATATAGGATTCGAACAGATGAATCTTTCTCAAATTCTAAAAGAAGAAGAGAAGGAGGAGGATTTCGAAAAAAAAGATATCGAGAAGGAAGAACTCCCAAAGAAGGAAGCTTCTCGTAGCAGATGGCTCAAATATTTCGGCACTTCTGTGGCAGCCGCCGCTATCATCGCATTCCTGATTGTGGGCATCCAGAAGATAGCCCAGCCTCAGCCTGAATGTTATGCGGTTATCGATGGAAAGGTTTATACCGACCAGGAGTTCGTTCATAACGAAGCCCTGGATGCCCTGGAAGATGTTTCGGCAGATTCCGAAGATCCATTCAGTGCCCTGGATATGATGAAACAATAAATTCATCTTTTAGATGAAACAATCATTCAAACTATAAAGTATAATATATATAATAAGGTATAGAATATGAAACGATGCAACTTGATAAAACGCTTCTTCATCGGACTGCTTCTTATCGTGGTAGCCTCGATTTCGGCTAATGCCCAGGAGGGGCTGTACGTAAAAAGCATATTCCAACGCTTCGGACACGCCAAGGGATGCAAGATGGTTACGATGCAGAATGCGCAACTCAAAGGTTACAGGCTCAAGATATACAAGAGCCTGGTATATAAGAACCATGCCACGGAAATAGCCCACTATCTGAAGTCCGACCGCAAGGCTGCGAAAAAAATCAGAGAGGTGGTGGAGAATGGCAAGATGGTGAGCGGCTATTACATGATGACACCCTTGAGCAATGGCGACAACCGCTTCATCCTCTTCAGTAACCCGAGTAAAAGCAAGGGAACCGTGATTTATATAGAAGGCGACCTGTCGCCCGAAGATATCATACAACTCTGCTATTCCAGAAGATAGAAGCAACATCTTCCTACAGGAATCTTCTCAATAAGAATAAGAAACAACATAAAATATAGTATTATGAATATCAAAAACGTAATGATGATGGCTGCCATGATGCCAGCCGTCGCCCTTGCTGAAACCAACAGCAACAGTGCACCAGCCTCTGTAGAGGCTAACGACACCACAATCAGAGTGAACGACCAGAACATCGTCATCAAGCAGGATGGTGAACAGACTTCTGTGAAGATATATAAGATGAACGGCAACGAGATGACCAAGATTTCAGAGACCCAATTCGTAGATGGTCAGGAAGTAGAAAAGGTATTTGTCACCTCACCATTCATCCCTCAGACTTTGAGCAAGCGCAAGCGCAGTCTGGAGAGTCATTATCCAACCTTCTTCTTCGGCTGCAGCCAGTTGCCAGGCAGCAGGGGAAGCATGGGAGGCAACAACGAGATGCACAGTCGCGACTCCAAGTCGTGGGAATGGGGCATCACCCTCACCAGTCTCTGCTTCCGCCTTTCCAACGAAATGGCGCTCACCTCCTCTCTCTCCATCGGACAGGTACACCACCATTTCAAGGACAATTATGTATTAAGCACCGAAAACGGGGTATCAGCAATGACTCCGATAGAAGGCGAAACGCTGAAGAAAAGCTATATCAGCTACAATGTGCTCCGCCTGCCTATCATGCTGGAGTGGCAGAAGCGCATAGGATGCCATGATGCATTCCTAGCGTTAGGTCCATCGGTAGAATACCGCTGGCACGAGCATTCCCGCTACTTCATAGGCAAGCACAAGCATACCGAAACGGGCGATATCAACCTCAACCCTATCGGCTTGAACCTCGAGGCCCGTGCCGGCTACTCAGGAGTGATGCTCTACGCCCGTGCCGGAATAACCCCGCTGCTCAATAAGACCAAGGCTCCCGAGTGTTACCCGATGACCATCGGCTTAGGATTCAGACTGTAATTTCTCTCAAAAAATCGAAAAAAATGCCCGAATACCACAAACGTGGTAGCAGGAATACTACTCATATGCTATTTCAGAATCCAAAAAATCGCCGTACCTTTGCAGCGTCAATCAGAACAAACAGTCTGATGCCAATCATGACTGGATAACTGGGCGACAAATTTATATAAATGAATAAGATTGAATATTAACGTAAAATTAAAGAAAGGACATAGATTATGAGTACAGAAAAGAAACTTCGCTTTGAGACACTTCAGTTGCATGTAGGTCAGGAAAATCCAGATCCAGCTACCGACGCTCGTGCGGTACCTATCTACCAGACCACAAGTTATGTGTTCCGCAACTCTCAGCACGCTGCCGATAGATTCGGACTCCGTGACGCAGGTAACATCTATGGTCGCTTGACCAACTCTACTCAGGGTGTATTCGAAGACCGTGTGGCTGCCCTCGAGGGTGGTGTAGCAGGTTTGGCTGTCGCTTCTGGTGCTGCCGCCGTTACCTACGCTCTGCAGAACATCCTTCAGAATGGCGACCACATCGTAGCTGCCGACAATATCTACGGTGGTACTTATAATCTCATCACTCATACATTATCCACACAGGGTGTCAGCTACACCATCGTGGATCCTCGCAACTTCGAGCAAGTAGAGGCTGCCATCCAGGACAATACCAAGGCACTCTATGCAGAGACCTTCGGAAATCCGAACTCAGATGTAACCGATATCGATAAGCTGGCTGAGATTGCTCATCGCCACAACATCCCATTGATTATCGACAACACCTTCGGCACCCCATACCTCATCCGCCCTATCGAGCACGGAGCAGACATCGTGGTTCACTCAGCTACCAAGTTCATCGGCGGTCACGGTTCATCTCTCGGTGGTGTCATCGTAGATGGCGGTAAGTTCGACTGGAAGGCAAATGCCGACAAGTTCCCTACTCTCGCTAAGCCAGACCCATCTTATCATGGTGCCGTATTCGCAGATGTAGCCGGAGCAGCAGCCTTCGTAACCCGAATCCGTGCGGTCATCCTTCGTGATACCGGTGCAACCATCTCTCCATTCAATGCCTGGATTCTTCTTCAGGGCTTGGAGACATTGAGCCTCCGTGTAGAGCGTCACGTTCAGAATGCATTGAAGGTGGTAGAGTATCTGGAGAACAACCCTAAGGTGGCTAAGGTTAATCACCCAGCCGTTCCTTCTCATCCAGACCATGAACTTTACAAGAAGCTCTTCCCTAACGGCGGTGGTTCTATCTTCACCTTCGATATCAAGGGCGGCGAGAAAGAGGCATGGGAGTTCATCGACCACCTGCGCATCTTCTCTTTGCTGGCTAACGTAGCCGACGTGAAGTCACTGGTTATCCACCCAGCAACAACCACCCACTCTCAGTTGAGCCCAGAGGAATTGGAGGAGCAGCACATCTATCCTTCTACCGTTCGCCTGAGCATCGGTATCGAGAACATCGACGACCTGATTGAGGCACTCGATGAAGCATTTACTTACGTAAAGTAAAATTATTAATGATTTAAATTAGAGTACAGTTATGGCAAAGATATATAAGCAGATTACTGATTTAATCGGTAAGACCCCATTGGTAGAATTGGGTAAGTATTCAGCATCCAAGGGTTTGGAGACTCCTGTGATTGCTAAGGTAGAATTCTTCAATCCTGGCGGAAGCGTAAAGGATCGTATCGCACTTGCGATGATCGAAGACGCCGAGCAGAAGGGCATCCTGAAACCAGGTGCCACCATCATCGAACCAACCAGCGGTAATACGGGTGTAGGCCTGGCTCTGGTATCAGCCGTTAAGGGCTACCACCTCATCCTCACCATGCCAGAAACCATGAGTGTGGAGCGCAGAAACCTGGTGAAGGCTTACGGCGCAGAAGTGAGATTGACCAGCGGCAAGGACGGAATGCCTGGCGCCATCAAAGCTGCCGAGGAGCTCCGCGATTCCATTCCGGGTTCCGTGATTCTGGGACAGTTTACCAACCCAGCCAATCCTACCAAGCACTATGCCACAACTGGACCAGAAATCTGGGCAGATACCGATGGCGAGATTGATATCTTCGTAGCCGGTGTAGGAACAGGCGGAACCATTTCAGGTATCGCCAAGTACCTGAAAGAGCAGAATCCAAACGTGAAGGTGATTGCCGTAGAGCCTGCCACATCGCCTGTATTGAACGGCGGACAGAGCGGTCCTCACAAGATTCAGGGCATCGGTGCCGGTTTCATTCCAGAGACTTACTCTTCAGAATATATCGATGAGGTATTGGATATTCAGAACGATGATGCTATCAAGGCAGGTCGTGACCTGGCTCAGACCGAGGGTCTCCTGGTAGGTATTTCATCAGGTGCTGCTGCCTTTGCAGCCACCGAGATTGCAAAGCGTCCTGAGAACAAGGGCAAGAAGATTGTAGCCCTCTTGCCAGATACTGGTGAGCGTTATTTAAGCACTGTACTCTACGCTTTCGAGGAGTATCCATTGTAATTCACAATCGGATATTTTCTGATGAAAGCAAAATCTATCATAATTTCCCCAACCAGCTTTCCCATAGCAGGTTGGGGATTTTTATTTTTCGGAACTTCATATATATTTGCAAATGCGATACCACTCCAATTCCTTCTGCAACTTGCGAGAATCGAGTATAAATTCTAGCCTTTATCATTTAAAAGATTCTAAAAATCAATAAATATTATTACGAGTTCCCATAGTGGGAACTCTCATTTATTTTATTGTTTCTATCTTTGCAAAAGATTACCACTTTGGAGGCGCCACGACAAAAACAGTAATTTGTGGATCTCTACTTCCGAAAGCTAACGGAGGCGGAGACAGGGGAGTTTGTGTCTGAAGCCAAAGAGCGATACCAAACATCTTCTGCTCTGTTCACGGTGACACGGTGACACGATGACACTAGTTTTTCAACTTTTCGCCTCGCACGCGGGCAGGCAGGAACTTTCGGCTTGATTTTTCCTGCCTGCCCGCGCGAGAGTAAATCTTCAGAAATCACTGTCATAAGTGTCACCCTGTCATCCAGAAGCAGGTTACTTCCGAATCAAAAGTCAAAGACTTACGGTGCAAAAGTCAGTCACTTACGACGCAAAAGTCAGGGACTTACGCTCCGTAATCCCCTGGCTTACGAACCGCAATCCAATCATAAAGCCCTTAAAAATCAAACAAGCCAGGCATTTAGAAGTGATACCAAGCAAGGCATGTAAAAGGGCTTACAAACACCAGAGCAAAGAGAATCTATGAAAAAGTATGAGCAACTGTGAGCAAGTATGAGCAACTGTGAGTTGCCTCCTCACCGATTTCGTATCTTTGCATTGTGATTCTGAGATACTCAGCGGTTCCAATCAGCAAGCTATAGTAAGGCGTCCCCATAGCAAGCTATCCACAGGCGGTCCCATCCCGCACAACCATGGCAAAGACCGCTTTGATGTGATTTGAAAGCCAACCTACCAGGTATTAAAAAGAGAGTGGATTTGCGACAACCAGTTCCAATATGAAATAAGGTATAAGCTCGGGGAGGAATGAGTTTGAACCAATCGTCAAAGTTTAAAGAATACTAAAAGATTCTCTTTCGCTTGAAAATTTCTTTTAAAATGCCTATATTTGCAATGCCGCTAGTAATGGCGGCAGACATAAAGAGGTAGCAACTACGCTTAGTTCGGACTGAGAATCTGGACAGTTCGCAGTACACAAGAATGACAGTTCCAGTTGTTTGCCCCAATATGTATACTCATATCCATCCCGCTTCTGTGGGATGGGTATCTCTATTTAGTTAATTTTGCAACCGAATTATCAACCCAGTCTGAGTAACATGGATTCATATTCTGGAATCATCATAGAAGAAAGCAGAAGGTCTGAGCAATTTTCAGACTTTACTCCCATACCTTGCAAAGGATTCAACATTCTTTGCAAGGCAAAGCGCTATGGCAGATGGTGGGTACTCAAGGGGTTGAAGAAGCCATATCGCCAAGACGAAAACTACAAGAACCTGCTGCACAAAGAGTTCGATATCCTCATATCCCTGCAGCATCCCAACATCGTATCAGCCTACAGCATGGAAGAAATACCGGAAATGGGTACCTGTATCGTAATGGAATGGATAGATGGTATCACGCTGGAACACTGGAGCGGCAGCAAGACTGAGGGAGAAGCTATTTTCCTCCAGCTACTTGATGCCGTACACTACATCCACGCCAAGCAGATAGTACACAGAGACTTAAAACCTTCCAATATCATGATTACCCATAACGGAAATCATGTAAAGCTCATCGATTTCGGACTTTCAGATACCGATGACTTTGCCATTCTCAAACAACCAGCTGGCACACCGGGCTACATCTCACCTGAACAGATTGTATCCCAACAGGCAGACATCCGCAACGACATCTTCAGTATCGGTTGTATCCTGGAAAAGATACTTCCCGGCAAACCCTATACTGCCATCATCAAACGATGTAAGGCTCCCATAACCCAGCGATATGCCAATATTGACGAACTCAAAGCCGATTTCATGGCTCGCAGAAACAGGCATCTATCCGGTATCAAGCGTATCGGAATCGCAGCTTTGGCTTGTATTATCTTATTAGGTTTCATCAGTTACCCATTACTGCATCAGCCGGAGAGGAGCATAACCCCCCTGAACATACCGAAGCCAAGAAGGATACATCCATCCGCCAGCAAACCAAGAAGCCTGCCCCACTTTCCAATGGCCAGAAATCCCTGCAGCCAACAGCTACCGAGCCATCTTCTGCATCACAGGCACAAGCCGCCGAACTCCTATCCGAAGGCAAGAAGACAATCGACAAGATGTGGAAGGAATCCGGCATAGACACCATCCGTTCTGTAGAGAAAAAGAGCGAGGCATTCTATCAGTTTGTAAATAAGAGTAATGAATTCATCACAACGACTTATCCGCAGACATTCTCTAGAGACATCGCTGGCAGCAAGAAGACCGATATCATCTACGAGCTGTCCTCTTATACCACTGAGAGATATGTGAAACCCACCTTGTCGGGATTTCAATCTTCTAAGTAATGCTCTACGATGATGCCGTTCTTCTTACCTATGACATAAGTAATCGGTTCATCATCTCCATGTTTCCAAGCATGGAGATAAGCAGGCTCATGATTGATAAAACGACGGCACTCAAAAGTATCATCTTTCGCCAATCTGGTATTTTCTGATGATACCACCTTGAAACTTCCGTTTCCCTGATACCTGATGATGCAGGTTCTGTCGGGCAGCCAGGATAGTTTAAGCATCTGTCCCTCATAAAGATCATCGCAAGATATTTCCTTGCCCATAACCATCTGGCTCTGCCGTTCTCCCGTTCCTTGCGACAATCCGAACTCCTCAAAGTCCGCATAACCGAGAAAATTAGCCAGCACATTCTTGGTAAACTTACTGGCAGAAACCCCTTCGCTCACGTATCCCCAGAACCGTCGCAGCGTAGAGGCACTCACCCTTTGCTGGGTACGTTCCTCCACCTTTTCGCTCAACCAAGCAAAGTCGCGAGGCACAACCATCTTACGCCCCACCATTTTTTCTATCATTTCACGTAATATCTGTTCCATGCTGCAAAGATACTGAAACAAATCCAGCCAACACACAAAAAGCCAATATTTCCACTAAAAACACCTCATATTTTGAACTTGGAACGGAATGGAACGCTGAAAAAGCAGAAAAAACACCTATTTTTGCAAAAAAATCAGCTCACAATGAACAACTTTAGAAAAAAAAATGGTATATTTGCAGTGCTGTTCTAAACAAGCAGCAGACATGTTAAGGAAACAACCATGCTTGGTTCGTACTGAGAATCTGGACAATTCATTGTACACAAGAACGAAGACAGAAGTTGTTCACCCAATTGTGTATCATTGTAACCATTCCGCTTCGGCGGGATGGGTATCAACATATACCCATTGGTGTGAGCTGATTTTCATTCTTTGTGTACAGGTAGTCCAGAACCTTCAGAACAGAATGAAATTGGTTCGCACCTTTTTTGTGTCTAAATCTTTAAAACAATTTTAACAATGAAAGAACTGACATTAAACGAAGTAATCTCTAAATATATAGAGAAAGGCTTTGGCTCTATGAACAAAAATGACTTTGAAGTGTGGATATTCCATTATTTATTGTAGCACGAACTTCAAGGAAAGAAGAACTATGAAATCAGCATAGGTCTGAAGATACCAGAGAGCAAAGTTAAACGTCTGCGCTATGAAGCAGAACTGAAATATAGCAACAATACATCCGTTGATAAATATAATATGGTCTGCGAACATCTCAAACAGGCTCATTTCAAGAAAGACGGCAAGTGCATACAATTTGTCATAGAAGATATGTACTTGCACAGATATTTAGACTCAACATTAAAAGCTGGAGGCAGATTCTCAGACAGCTCTTTCAACTCAGAAATAGTCTCAATGGATTACGACGACCTTGAGTATTTTCTCTGTATTCCAGCAGATGGTAAAGAAGAAATTAACAAGCTGCTAAAAGAAGTTCGAAAAAGCAAGAACAACGAAAAGCTGACTTTCAAGGAACTGATGACGAAAATGGCAGAAAAACTCGGCACGGTAGCCTTGGACTTCACTGTGCAAGGTATTCTCAATGCTGCAACAACAGCATTGTTTGCATGAAAATAAATTAATAAACATTTATAATTTTAAATAAAAAGCATCATGAAACATTTAAGATTAATTTTACTGCTACTGGCAGTATGCTTCACACAGATTTCTTTCTCACAGGACTTATCAAAGAAATGGGACGAAGAAAAAAAATTCAAGTCTGCCATCGAACAGGTTCTTGCAGAAGCTGACACAGAGCAAGAAGCTGAGAATAAAATCAGTAGTCTGTTGGAAGGTGACGGCGAGTACATCACAAAACAAGAGAAGGTAAACTGCGCCAACGAATATTTCGAGAAATGCAAGAAGAAACTTGCCAAATGGGATGCAAAACTTGCTGCTGGCAAGAAAGTGTATTACGAAGATGCCGTGTATGCAGCCAACTACTACGTCTTGGGATTTAAGAAGATTTGCAACCAGGACTATTCCAAGGCTTTGGAATACCTCAAGCTGTGCCCACAGATTCCTGTCACCAAGATGTATACAGTAGCCCTGCAGTACCAGCTGAACAAAGACAAAGCTGCAGCATTGGCTGCCATGAGCTTTATAAACAAGCCTTCTAAACAACTGTCCGACGTGGCATCACAGTATGGGCTTGAAGACGTGTATCACGAAAAAATAATGTCACTGATTGCAGACAAGAAGCAAACTCTCAAGAGAGCTATCCGCTCAAAGGACTTTGAAACTCTTCTGTCGTTCATACCATACGACATACCTGTGGTAGACTCGCTTTTTGCAACAAGCAATGCTGATATTGCCATCGCAGAGTATGTAAAGGACAACACTTCATATATCCGCAAAATCGAAGAGGTAGAAGACTTCGATGACCGGAATGTCATTAAGATTTATAAAGAAGGAGACTTCCCCTATGGATACCGCAACAATGGTTGGGCTACGCAAAAAGATGACTACAAGGATTATTTCATAAATAAATGCATCTTCAAGCACGAGATGCCATGGACGCTGCAAGTTATGAGTAACACCAACAAGCTACCTGGCTTTGTAGAAATAGCTGAAAGTTATCCTGTCAAATTACTAATGCAGGCTTTTACCCTTAAAGACAAAAGACAGACTTATATGTTAAATGTATACGAAGAATTCTACGAAATAAACGATTGGCTATATGGTTGGTGTCATAATAATAATTTCATTGACGACAAAAAAATACTCCATTATATAGAAACTCTCAAATCACGAAACATATTGGCTAGTTTCCTTGTCGCAGTGATGGTGCAAGTTTATGGAAACTCATATACTCCGGTTTTCAAAGCAAAATTGTTTAACATCACAAAGGAAATTGTTGCCCAAGCTCCTTTGCTGAAGAATAACGAGGCTCTACCTATCATTATAGACAGCAACGGAAAAGTCACGACAAAAGAAAATTATAAGTCTCAAGATTCCTAAGACATCACCAAATTTTTGAGAGTTTTTTTGTGTTAAAATAAGCAAA